>Ga0315906_10000408_pt1 | contig 68802 bp, 70 predicted proteins | sample LakEriMetagenome_4_FD_203526 | JGI IMG/M metagenome (GOLD analysis project Ga0315906, IMG submission 203526) | Freshwater fungal communities from buoy surface, Lake Erie, Ohio, United States - Buoy 2 MA122 | ecosystem: Environmental > Aquatic > Freshwater > Lake > Lake biofilm | place: USA... | reverse complement strand
CGAGCTTTAATCAAACGTGAAATTTCTTCAGCAATTGCATCAAGGCGCGCGGCAAGGGATTTGATATGGCCTTCTTGCCTTGCAGTGCCTTCACGTTGATCTGCAATGGCACGAAGAGTTGCAGCAATTTTATCTTCTTCGCTCTTAAGAGCTATTTCATCTGCAGCGAGCTGTTGAGTTGAAGACTGAAGGAGAGAGCGTGCAGACTCGACACTTTTTCGCAGCTCCTCTTCTTCGGTACGCAACAAGAGCGCTTCACGTTCGAGAGCTTGCGGATCACGCCCGGCATCTCTTGCTTCTTGTGCCTCTTCGGCCAAAAATCGTGAACGTTCTTGGGCAAGTGATTGTGTACCGCGAAACTTCTCTCGCAACCCCGATAGCGCGTAGAAATTTTCCTGCGCTTGAATCAGAAGAGGGCTCTCGATAGCTGATTGTGCATCGAGTGATTCTTCTTGTCGTCGTACAGAATCAAGTTCAGTCTCAACCTCTGATCGGCGAGCGCGTAGGGCGGTTTCATCAGCTACTTCAGCATCGAGTAAGCGCGAAAGCGAGATGAAATCATCTGCCAGCAATCTCAACTTCGCATCTCGAAGATCGGCTTGAATTGTCGCCGCCTTCTTAGCAACCTCAGCCTGCTTACCAAGTGGGCGCAGTTGTCTACGTAGCTCAACTGTTAAATCCTGCACACGAGCCAGGTTGGCCTGCATAGAATCAAGTTTGCGCAGCGCCTTCTCTTTACGCTTACGGTGTTTAAGCACACCGGCTGCCTCTTCAATAAATCCGCGACGATCTTCCGGCGTTGCCATCAAAATTGCATCGAGTTGACCTTGGCCGACGATGACGTGCATTTCGCGGCCGATACCTGAATCGCTGAGCAGCTCTTGAATATCTAGTAGTCGAGATGCTTCACCGTTAATTTGGTACTCACTCTGGCCGTTACGAAAGAGTATGCGCGAAATAGTTACTTCACTAAATTCGATAGGTAGTGCGCCATCAGAGTTATCGATGGTGAGTGATACTTCGGCGCGACCAAGCGGGGCTCGCCCTGATGTACCGGCAAAGATGACATCTTCCATCTTTCCGCCACGAAGTGATTTAGCGCCTTGTTCACCCATAACCCAGGTGAGTGCATCAACAACGTTAGATTTTCCTGAACCATTGGGGCCGACCACACAGGTGATCCCTGGTTCTAGCCGAAGAGTCGTCGCCGAAGCAAAGGACTTAAAGCCCTTGAGGGTCATGCTCTTCAAATACACGTAGGTAAACCTATCTGTTTATAGGCTCAGTTTTTCGTAGGCACTACGGGCTGCAGCCTGTTCAGCTTCACGCTTGCTCTTACCTGCGCCTTCGGCAATAGCTTCTCCCCCAACAACGGCTGTAGCGGTGAAGGATTTATCGTGGTCAGGACCACTTTCAATGACCGCGTATTCGAGGGTTCCTTTTCCTAGGGAGGCGACGAGTTCTTGTAGCGCCGTCTTTCCATCAAGGCCGGCACCCTTTGCCATCGCCTCTTCCAGTGTCTGCTTAATCAAGGTTTGTACGACTGTTGCTGTGGTTGCAAAGCCGGTATCCAGATAGATGGCACCGATGAGAGCTTCGAGTGCATCTGCTAGCAGTGAGTTTTTATCGCGACCATTGGTGACTTCTTCACCCTTGCCAAGGCGAATGTATTTTCCAAGTTCAAGTGTGCGGGCAATATCTGCCAACGCTCGCATATTTACTATTCCAGAACGCAGTGGCGAGAGTCGACTCTCATCTAAATCGGGATAACGAAGGTAGAGCTCTTCTGTGACAACTAGTCCGAGAATTGAATCCCCTAAGAATTCGAGGCGCTCATTGGTGAGTGTCGAACCATTTTCATAGGCGAATGAGCGATGTGTCAGCGCTAACTCAAGAAGTTGCTGATCAATCTCAACTCCCAGAGCTTTATTGAGTTCAGGGAACAGGAGAAACCTTCGATCAGATATCTATAACTTGTCGACGGTTATATGTTCCACACGTCGGGCAAGCAATGTGTTGCAACTTTGGCTGTTGGCACTGTGAGCAAGGTGCAAGAGATGCTGCAGTTGTCTTCCACATGCTTCGACGTGAACGTGTCTTTGAACGAGACATCTTTCGCTTTGGTACTGGCACGAGGTGGACCGCCCTTCCTTTTTAGTGAACCGAAGGCTCTATGTGAGAGCTTCGAGGTATGGGAGAAGTATCCCCTAAGAGTCCAGATTCTTAAAATCCAGCCCAGCCAAACCGGTCCAGCGGGCATCGATGACCTCATGGGCATGGTCTTGCGGCAATACCGCCCACTTCTGACCGCAATCAGGGCAGAGGCCTAAACACTCGGGATCGCATAAAGGATTCACCGGTAAGTCCAGGACGATGGCATCACGAATCGGTGGCTCCAGATCCATGATCACTCCATCAAGAAAGAGAACATCTTCGATCTCTAAGTCATCATCGACTGGTTGATCACGCCTGACGCGTGCACCTTTCTTCGGTGCATCCTCTTCATAAAGATATAACTCTTGAATTTTTCGATCTATTTCAACTTCAACCGGATCTAAGCAGCGAATGCACTCGCCTTTTGCAACGGCAAAAATTTCTGCACTGAGCAGGATTCCTTCGGCTACCGCCTCCAGTCGAGCATCTACTTCAATCACATCACCAAGTGGAACCGCGATGAGCGGGACGCCCATGCTTTCGGGAACGATCAAATCAAGTTGATACTCCTTCATCTCCCCTGCACGACGAGGAACCTCGTGGGTATTGAGATGATAAATATGGGACGGTCGAACCATCTTTCTCGCTACTTTTCTTCAGCGAGCTGACCGAGAACGTCTTTATCTCCGGCACCTTCTAGGCGCTCGCGTCCTCGGGCAACGGATTCCATTGTTTTATTCAAAATAACTTCCAGGGTGGCAAGGCGGCCGTCGATATAACTCTCTACCTCTGCTCGCTCTTGATCTGCAAGTCCTCTGGCATCATCCAAAATACGTTGTGCTTCATCGCGAGCTGCTTGAACGATTGCAGTCTGCTCAACCATTCGTGCAACATCTTCACGCGCGGTTGCGATCAACTGTTCAGCACTCACTCGAGCTTCTTCGACGATGACATCTCGCGCTGAAATGATTTGAATTGCTTGATCAAGATCAGTCGGTAGCGCTAAACGAGCACCATCTAAAATTTCAAGAATCTCACCGCGGTGTACTACACACGACGCCGATAGCGGCACCCCGCGAGCTTCTTCAATAAGAGTTACTGCCGCATTCAGTTTTTCAATTGAATCCATGGCTACTTCCCACCTTCTTGAACACGAGACTTAAGGGCAGTGTTAACTATCTCTGGAACCATCGACGAAACATTTCCACCGTAATGTGCCAGCTCTTTTACTAGAGAGGACGAGAGAAAAGAGTGAGTCGGAGCGGTAGCCATAAACATGGTCTCAACTCCTGAACTTTGAAGGTTGACCTGAGCCATCTGTAACTCGTAATCGAAGTCAGTGACCGCACGCAAGCCTTTGACGATACTTTGAATCTCATTACTCTTGCAGTAATCAACAAGGAGACCAGACCAAGAATCCACACGCACATTTGGTAGGTGCGCTGTGGTTTTGCGAATCATCTCCATCCGCTCTTCAACTGTAAACAAACTCGACTTTGTGCGATTGACCAATACGGCAACAACAAGCTCATCAAAACGCGCGCTAGCACGCTCGATAATATCGAGGTGACCAAATGTCACTGGATCAAAGGATCCGGGGCAGACAGCGCGCTTCATATGGCAAACGCTAGCAAGAAGATCAGTCGAGATCCATTTCAGGCGTAGGAGCGCCATAGAAAATCGTTGTCTGGCCGTAATTCTTTTGGCGTAGCTCTTCCAAGCCGAATGGCCAGCTCATTTCACGTACACGGCTATTACGCTCAACGGCTATCAGACCATCTGGGTGAAGAAATTTCCCCGTTGCAATCGCGATGAGATTTTCAATCACATCTACATCTGAAAAATCATATGGTGGGTCAAGATAAATGAAGTGATACTGCAGTGGAGCGACACCTTCTAGAAAGCGATCAACTCCCATTGAGTAAAGATGGAAGTTGCCAGGAAATTGGGAACTCTTAATGCCTTCGTAATTCTTGATAATTGCTTGTGATGCTTTTTCGTTGCTCTCAACACAATGCACGGTCGATGCACCACGGGAAAGTGCTTCAAGGCCAATAGCACCGGTTCCGGCATAGAGATCAAGAACATTCAGACCATCGAAATCGCCAAATTCTGATGCAAGGGAGGAGAAGAGCGCTTCGCGCGCACGATCTGAAGTTGGCCTCGTTGAATCTGCAACGGCTGTGATACCTCTGCCTTTTGCGAGTCCTGCGATTATTCTCATCTACCTAGCCTTTATCTATAAATTCTGAGGTTGCATCATCTTCCACTTTAGCCAACTCTATCGCCAGCTGCGGATAGTTTTTCAGTGCCGGATCGATCTGTAAGAGATCAATAGCATCTGCTCGCGCAACATCAATCAAATCTTCATCCCTTAAAACGCGCAACAAGCGCAGATGTGAATGTGCACCCGATTGGCGCGCACCCAAAACATCTCCCTCGCGACGTTGCTCAAGATCTATTCGAGAAAGTTCAAAACCATCGGTACTGGCGGCAACTGCTTCGAGTCGCATTCGAGCTGGTGATTCTGCAATTGCTTGCGTAATAAGTAAACAGAGTCCTGGGGCGCTACCTCGCCCAATTCGCCCACGCAATTGATGTAACTGTGAAACTCCGAAGCGATCAGCATCCATGATTACCATGACGCTCGCATTCGGCACATCCACACCAACTTCGATCACAGTCGTTGAAACCAGTACATCAATCTCATGAGCGGCAAAGGCGCTCATCGTTGCATCCTTTAATTCACTCGGAAGTCGCCCATGTAAAGGCGCTACACGGACTCCTTTGAGCGCACCCGTTGCCAATTCAGGAGCAAGTGCTTCAACGCTGACAATATCTGGCGTACTTGTTCCGTTGAGAAAATCAATATCTGCATCTTCGCTTTCGCCAGCGCTAATGCGTGAGGCAACCACGTACGCCTGATGGCCCTGTGCAACTTCTTCACAAATGCGCTCCCACGCTCTTTCAAGGAATGCCGGTTTTTCGAACGTGTTCACTACATGTGTTGTAATCGGTGCTCGACCCAACGGAAGTTCTCGAAGTGTCGAAACATCTAGATCACCAAATACTGTCATCGCCACCGTGCGCGGGATCGGCGTTGCTGTCATGACGAGGAGGTGAGGAGGAATTTTCGCCTTACCTTTCAGCGCATCGCGTTGTTCCACGCCAAAGCGATGTTGCTCATCCACCACGATCAAACCTAAATCTGAAAACTCAACGGATGCGCTTAACAGTGCGTGGGTTCCGATAACGATGCCCGCTTCTCCGCTTGCCGCTAGCGCAAGAGCTTCTTTTCTCTCTGCCGCGCTCTGTGAACCAGTCAAGAGTGTGACACGTGTTGCATGCTCTGGGGAATCAATCATCCCTCCTTGAGCAAGGGCGCCCATCATCTTCGTAATGCTGCGCAGATGTTGTGCTGCTAAAACTTCTGTTGGTGCCAGTAAGGCTGCCTGTCCCCCGCTATCAACAACTGCCAACATGGCACGAAGTGCTATCACCGTTTTTCCAGATCCAACTTCACCTTGTAAGAGTCGATGCATAGGGTGCGACTGACTTAAATCATGCTCAACTTCAGCGGTCACACTTTTCTGTCCCGCGGTTAACTCAAATGGTAATTGAGCATCAAAAGCATCCAGGATTCCACCTGCCCGCCTTGGTCGAGCGATTGCATCCAGTGAGCGCAGCTTGGCTTTGCGACTCATCAGCAAGAGCTGCAATAAGAATGCTTCATCAAAAGTCAGTCGTAATCGAGATAACTCTGCAATTTCTAGATCAGCCGGTTGATGTATCTGAACAAGTGCTTGATGCAGGCTTGGATAGCCATGTTTTTCAAGAATGTGTGACGGGATCGGATCGAGGACCTCATCGAGTGCACCGATACAGAGTTCGATACATTGTGCGATCTTCCATGATGGTAATTTTCCAGACGCCGGATACATGGGAAGGTATTTACCCGCAAAACTTTCAACCGCGGCATCAACATCGTTGCCATCTGCTATCAATTCATAATCTGGGTGGGCAAGTTGTCTCTTGCCGTTAAAGAGCCCGACCTTTCCAGCGAAAAGTCCTTGCCGTCCAACCTTGAGATCTCTTTCGCGCCATGCCTGATTAAAAAAGGTGAGGGAAAGCTTAGAAGTTCCATCAGTGACAACTACTTCGAGCATGTTGCCTTTTCGTGCAGCAAATCTACGTGTAGATGCGCTGAAGACTTCGGCAAGGATTGTTACTTCATCACCTTCTTGCAACGCTGAAATGTCGCTGAGTTCACCGCGGACTAAATACCGGCGCGGATAGTGATGGAGTAAATCCCCCACCAACCGGTAACCAAAGGTGGCGTTGAGCGCCTTAGAAGTTTTATCTCCAAGTACGCTCGAAAGCTTAGAATCTAAGGTCGCCACCCTCCTATTCTCTCGTGTAGATCGCCGATGAGGATGGGAGGACTCTCCTTTTTACGTCGCGATTGGCAGTCATAGCCCCTCTCTTGATACCCTTTCGCCCTGTCACCACCCTATGGGCGCTGACCGAGGATGATGACAAAAACTCATCACAAAGATCTCAAAGGAGTACAGCGATGGCATCAACATGCGATATCTGTGGCAAAGGGCCAAGCTTTGGCAATAACGTTTCACACTCACAGGTGAAGACTCGTCGTCGTTGGAATCCAAATATCCAGCGAGTGCGCACACTTGTCGGCGGTTCAACTAAGCGTCAGAACGTCTGCACCTCATGCCTCAAGGCTGGCAAAGTTACTCGCTAATTTTTCCTTACTGAAAATGGCGCCACATCTGTGGCGCTTTTTTCGTTTCTAAACCAGTAACTCCGCTTCCTGTCTTAACGCTTCCGATACGGATTCCAGGAAGATCGATGCCTGTTGCAACGAAAACATGGTCTTCTCCCCCTCCAAGAATCCAATCAAAAACATCAATTCCTACAGATTGGGCAAGGAGCGATAATTCTTTGAACTCATAGGCTGACTCGATCGCTGCCGCTTCAATATTGAGTTCAACGGATGAGGCGTGAGCAATAGCTTCAAGAGAGATCAACAATGAGTCACTTGTATCGCAGAGGGCTCCAGCGCGAGTGAAATCACATCCATAATCCAAGGTTGGCGCGCGAAATTCATTTAAGGCCATCGAATGCACTGCGTGTAGTGGCTCTACATCATGAGTCAGAAGATGTAGTCCGGCAGCAGACCAACCAGTCAGCGACGAGATGTAAATGTTCTCTCCAGGGAGTGCGCCCGAGCGAGTGATTGCACGTTCCACACTTCCTATCGCGGTGATAGCAATTGAGATAGCCGAACCACGAGCAATATCTCCACCCACGACAATTGCACCAGTTTTATCTGCTTCGCTCTTAATTCCGCGTGCGAGTTCTTCCACTCGGGCCAATCCCTCATCGCCGGTGAGGGTGAGCGCAACAACTAAGTATTGCGGAGTTGCACCCATCGCCAGAATGTCTGCGATATTGGCAGCAGTCGCCTTGCGTCCAATATCAAAGGCATTTGACCAACGCTTGTTAAAGTGCACATCTTCTACGGCTACATCTGTAGTAATCACCTGTTGGGCAGAGCCCCTCACAACCGCAGCATCATCTCCGATACCGACAAGTACGTTGGGGTCCCCGTTGGAATCAAAGATTGAGGCTACGAGTGCTAGTAGCTCTTGCTCTGAGAAAACCATAGCGCCAAGACTAGATCATGATGTACCTTTTGGTTATCGCACTTGGTTATCACACCAAGTACATGCGCAACGAGGGGAGCCAGCGATGTCAGTTCAGGTGTACATCTTGATTCAAACTGAAGTGGGCAAGGCATCATCCGTCGCCACTGCTATCGGCGCAATTGCCGGCGTGACTTTATCTGAAGGAGTTACCGGGCCTTACGATGTGATTATGCGTGCTGAATCTCCTTCTATGGAAGATCTCGGTCGCACTATTTTGTCCAAAGTGCAGGCTGTTCCAGGAATTACACGAACACTTACCTGTCCAGTCACACACCACTAATTTCCGAGCGCACCGTTATTTCGAAGTAAGGCGCTTGCTAGAAGGTGTGAAATCACTTCTTGATATGCAACTCCGCTAGCTGCCCACATCTTTGGATAGGCCGATGTTGCAGTAAATCCGGGCATTGTGTTGAGCTCATTAATGATTACTTCACCATTGGGAGTCAGAAAGAAATCCACCCGTGCAAGACCGCTACAACCAAGTGAGATAAAGGCAGCGATAGCCTGCTGTTGAATTTCTTGGGTAAGCGCGGCTGAAATTGGTGCAGGAAGTGTAATGCTCGTTGCTCCGTGCAAGTACTTCGCCTCAAAATCGTAAAATTCAAAGTGTGAATCAATCTCAATCTGGCCAACCACAGAAGCTTGTGGCACACCATCAATTTCAAGGACGGCGCACTCTATCTCTCGACCAATCACAGCATTTTCAACGAGCGCCTTTGGATCAAATCTATGTGCTTCCGCAATTGCAGCATCTAGGTGCTGTGGAGAAGAAACTTTTGTAGTGCCACGACTTGAACCACCTCGAACAGGTTTTACAAAGACGGGATAGCCCAGCGTTGTGACATCGGCAGTAAGCGCGCTCTTATTCTTGGCCCACTCATTTTTTCGAATCACAATACCCTCAGCAACTGGAATGCCAGATGCTGAGAAAATAGATTTCGCAAAGGATTTATCCATCGCAACTGCTGAAGCTAATACGCCAGATCCAACAAAGGGAATATCAGCAATTTCTAGTAGACCTTGAATTGTTCCATCTTCACCGTATGGACCGTGAAGAATCGGAAATACAATATCGATATTGAGTGGTTTGTCTTGGAGAAAGAAACCCGCTGGGGTAATCGAAACAGGTTCACCATCTTCTGGAATCACCGGAAGTGCGCCATCGTGGATCGAGAAATCAAAACCGTCTGCGATTAATGTCCATTTTCCTGACTTGGTAATTCCAATCATCACCGGTTCATATTTGTTGCGATCAATTGCGCTTAGAACTCCACCAGCAGAGGTGCATGAAATCTCGTGTTCGCTACTGCGTCCACCGCAGATAATTGCAACGCGCATCGTCATCGAATGAAGTTCTCTGCTTGGGTGGTGATCTCCATGAGGCGCGTGAGCGCTTGCTCTGGGGTGAGTGATCCATTGACAATATCTGCAACGGCCTCAATCACGGGAACTTCAACTCCTACGCGGTGTGCAATTTCAACTATCGCACCCGATGATGCAACGCCCTCGACTGTCTTGGCTCCTTGAGCAGTGGCCATCTGCATGGAACCCGTCTTACCTAGTAGTTCACCAAAAGTTCGGTTGCGAGAAAGCGGAGAGCCACATGTAGCAACAAGATCCCCCATTCCAGCAAGACCAGCGGCGCTAAGTGGATCTGAACCGTGAGCGGCGCAGAGACGAGCGACTTCGTTGAGGCCACGAGTAATCAACATCGCCTGAGTGTTCTCGCCATATCCCATGCCAATAGAGATACCAACAGCGAGTGCGATTACATTTTTAATCGCACCGGCTAGCTCGCAGCCCTGTAAATCGACAGATGTGTAAACACGATAGTAAGGAGTGCGGAAGAGTTCGCGCACATGTTCGGCCACTTCTTGCGAAGTTGAGGCCGCAACTGCACCTGCTGGTTGGCGAAGAATTAACTCGTCAGCCAAGTTAGGACCGGTAAGGAGGGCAACCTTGTGTTTACCGAGGACCTCTTCAATGATTTCGGTCATGCGTAACATCGTTGATACTTCGATGCCTTTGAGGGTACTTACGATCGTGCAATCGGCTGAAAAGCGCGGCTTCCACTCATTGAGCGTTACTCGCAATTGTGTGGATGGGATCGCTAGGACATACACATTACTGAAGGCAAAAGCTTCATCAAGATTTGTGGTTGCTCGAAGCTGAGTCGGAAGATTTTGTCCTACGAGGTAGCGCTGGTTTGTATGAAGTGAGTTAATCTCGTTAATAGTCTCAGCGTTACGTCCCCAGAGCAGAACGTCATTTGCGCCATCGCAGAGAACTTGCGCGAGGGTTGAACCCCATGCTCCTGCTCCAAAGACGGTGACCTTACTCATTGCTTCTTCTCACCTTTTCTAAAATTGCCCGTGCGTGGCAGTTCGGAGGTATGAGGGTCAAAGATAGCCTTAGGTCGTACTTGACCGCGAATCTCTTCTAGTAATTCGGTAATTGCGCCCATAATCTTCGCTGTGGCCTCTGCCATAGCAACCGGGTCCTCTTCCTTGCCATACCAAGGCGAGAGATCAACTGGCTCACCGACGCGATATCGCACTGTCGTGCGTGGAAAAATTCTAATTTTTTTACTATACGGAGGAATGACGCGTTGCGTCCCCCACTGTGCAGCAGGATAGACAGGTGCCTTTGAGATCACCGCTAACCGCGCGACGCCAGTCTTTGCAGTCATCGGCCAATACTCTTGATCGCGCGTGAGTGTGCCTTCTGGATAGACAGCAATGACATGACCCATCCCAAGTAATTGCAAGGCATAGGTAAGGGCAACACTGGCCTCTTTACTTTCACGATCTACAGGTATTTGTTCTGCCGCAAGAAGAATTCTGCCGATGATAGGGGCTCTAAATACTTCAATCTTTCCCAAGAAACGCGGGGCACGTCCATTGGAGAATAAAAAGAAGGCAAGAGCTAATGCATCCATATATGAGACATGGTTGGAGGCGACGATCACAGGACCACTCTTTGGAATTTTCACACCTTCGCGATAGTCGTACTTTGCGATTAGTCTCATGATCGGAATCAAGATCGATGCACAGAAGCGAAAGGTGGGATTAATCCCGAGCGGATATCCGTGCGGAGGATTGAGTCGAATCTTTAAAGGTTTCTTCTGTGAGGAACCGGATTTCGACATGTCACAATTCTAAGTCTGTTGCAGGAGTAATAGATGCTCCTTCAACAATAAAAAGTAGAAAAAATAAGGCCCACGCGTGATGCGTGGGCCTTATTTGTGAAGAGAATTACTTCTTCTTACGTGCGACCTTCTTAGCAGCTCTCTTAGGTGCTGCCTTCTTTGCAACCTTCTTCTTCGCAGCCTTCTTAGGTGCTGACTTCTTTGCAACCTTCTTCTTGGCGGCCTTCTTAGGTGCTGCCTTCTTAGCTGCAGGCTTAGCTACAACCTTTGGCTCTGGCTTTGGAGCTGGAGCAAGCTTACGATCTCCAGCAACAACTTCCTTAAGTGCCTTTGCAGGCAAGAAGCGTGCCTTCTTTGATGCCTTGATCTTGATTGTTTCGCCGGTGAATGGGTTACGTCCCATGCGAGCCTTGCGATCAACCTTCTTGAACTTACCGAAATCGTTGATCATGACATCTTCTCCACGCGCCATTGTGCGAGTGATTGTGTCAAATACGATATCTACAGCGTGAGCTGCTTCCCTCTTGCTGTCGTTGAAGTGTGGGGCCAACGCGGCAATGAATTGGGCTTTATTCATCAAAATCCCCTTAGTTTTACGCTTAAAAATTAAGCCTTTGCTTAACCTGTGTAAAACTTAAACTAGGTTATGGGGTGATGCCGTTATTCACGTGGGCGTGTCGCAATTTAATATTTCAATGAAATAGCACTTTTTATGCGTAAAAAACTCTCATTCTAAGATTGAGAGTTTTACACTTTTACATCACCCTGACGCGAAAAGTCATATTTCACGCTCGTTATTTGCTGACGTTAGCGAATAGGTAATGTAGCTGGCTTGTACGAACGGCGCTTGTCTTCAAAAGCATCGATGAAATCAGTCTGTTTCAAGGTTAATCCGATGTCATCTAGGCCCTCCATCAAACGCCATCGGGTGTAATCATCAATGGTGAATGGGAGAGAGACTGAGTTATAGCTAACAGTTCGAGTATCAAGATCGACGGTAATTGCAGTTGCTGGGTCGGCCTCAATCGCTGCCCAGATTGCCTCAACATCTGCCTCAGCCACGATGACAGTCAATAGGCCACCTTTGAGTGAGTTCCCACGGAAAATATCGGCAAAGCGGGATGAGATGACGGCTTTGAATCCGTAATTCTGAAGGGCCCAGACGGCATGCTCGCGCGATGAGCCGGTTCCAAAGTCGGCACCGGCGACAAGTACTGTTCCATTTTTGTATTCAGCCTTATTCAGAACAAAGTCAGGATCATTGCGCCAAGCAGCAAAAAGACCGTCTTCAAAACCGCTACGAGTGACGCTTTTGAGATAGACAGCAGGAATGATTTGATCGGTATCAACATTGCTACGGCGAAGTGGAACACCTGTGCCTGTGTGCTTAATGAATTTTTCCATTGTTGACTCCCCTTACAGATCAGCCGGTGATGAAAGTTTTCCGCGGAGCGCCGTCGCTGCAGCAACTACTGGGCTTACGAGGTGTGTGCGACCACCTTTTCCTTGGCGACCTTCAAAGTTTCGGTTCGAGGTGGAGGCAGAGCGCTCACCTGATGCAAGTTGGTCGGGGTTCATTCCAAGACACATCGAGCATCCAGCATTACGCCACTCAGCACCAGCATCAATAAATACTTTATCTAAACCCTCTGCCTCAGCTTCGAGGCGCACGCGAGCAGATCCAGGAACGACCAACATGCGCAAGGTAGATGCAATCTTCTTTCCCTTAACAATCTCAGCCGCGCTACGAAGATCTTCAATACGTCCGTTGGTGCATGAACCCAAGAAAACAGTGTCAATGGCTATCTCTTTCAGGGGGGTGCCAGCGGTGAGTCCCATGTACTCGAGTGCGCGCTCAGCTGATGCGCGCGTAGCTGGGTCTGCACAATCTGCTGGGTTAGGAACCTTTGCATTGAGCGGTAGACCTTGTCCTGGGTTAGTTCCCCATGTAACAAATGGTTCTAACTCGTCTGCGTTGAGATCAATTTCAATATCAAATTTCGCGTCAGAATCGGTATACAAGCTCTTCCAATATGCAACCGCTTCATCCCAATTTTCTGGTGCATGTGGCTTGCCCTTTATGTAAGCAATTGTTGTCTCATCCGGTGCGATCAATCCAGCACGGGCGCCAGCTTCAATCGACATATTGCAGACGGTCATGCGACTCTCCATCGACAGTGCGCGAATTGCGCTACCGCGATACTCGATGATGTAGCCCTGTCCCCCGCCGGTTCCTATCTTGGCAATAATGGCAAGGATGATGTCTTTTGATGTGACGCCTGGTTTGAGGGTTCCTTCAACATTAATAGCCATTGTTTTGGGACGTGTGGAAGGCAGAGTTTGTGTTGCAAGTACATGCTCCACCTCTGATGTTCCGATGCCGAATGCAATAGCGCCAAATGCGCCATGAGTTGCGGTGTGTGAATCTCCGCAGACGATGGTCATACCTGGCTGAGTGATTCCTAATTGTGGCCCGACAACATGCACGATGCCTTGTTCAATATCACCCAACGAGTGAAGACGAATACCGAACTCTTTACAATTGGCGCGAAGAGTATCTACTTGAAGCTTGGATACCGGATCAGCAATCGGTTTTAAAATATCTAAGGTCGGCACATTGTGATCTTCTGTAGCGATAGTTAAATCAGGGCGCCGAACAGTGCGACCAGCAAGACGTAACCCATCAAATGCTTGCGGACTCGTTACTTCGTGAATGAGGTGTAGATCGATATAGAGAAGATCAGGCTCACCATCGGCTTGGCGAACAACGTGTTCGGCCCATATCTTCTCTACCAGTGTCTTACCCATCGCAACCCCTTTTTCTATCAAACTTTGCATCTCACTAGGTGGGATGTTAATATCACCTGGTGGATAGAAAGAATAGCGGAGTCGGCGTACTAGATAAAGCGGTAGCCATTTTAGGCACCCTCGAATCTGGACCGCACTCCCTCGCAGAGCTTGTGGCAGCAACGGGAATTGCCCGTCCCACCGCTCACCGTCTTGCAGTGGCGCTGGAATTTCATCGCCTGGTAACCCGCGATCTATCCGGCCGTTTCGTCTTAGGACAACGCTCTGGCGAATTGGCGGGGGCAGCTGGAGAAGATCGACTTCTTGCCGCTGCCGCACCGGCACTTGCCGCTCTGCGCGATGCCACCGGTGAATCCGCACAGCTCTATCGCCGTCAAGGAGATATTCGAATCTGTGTTGCTGTTGCAGAACGTCTCTCTGGTCTGCGCGATTCTGTTCCGGTCGGTGCATCGTTAACGATGGCGGCAGGATCAGCCGCTCAGATTCTCCTTGCCTGGGAAGATTCGGAAAAAATTCATCGCGGAGTTAAAAACGCGAGATTTACCGCCGCACACTTAGCGGCAGATCGTCGCCGTGGTTGGGCACAATCTGTTGGTGAGCGCGAAGCAGGTGTTGCATCAGTCTCCGCACCGGTACGCGGCCCCAATGGAAAAGTGATTGCCGCAGTATCAATTAGTGGTCCTATCGAACGATTGGGACGCCAACCCGGACGTCTGCATGCAGCATCAGTTGTCGCAACTGCCACTCGCCTCAGCGAGCATTTAGCTAAGTCTTAACGATCGAGTAGATCGAGCTCACGCAAGACTCGGCCAATAATTGAGAAGTTAAAGCCTTTGCGCTGTAAGAGCGATTGAATCCTACGGATCTGAACATCTGGCTCAAGACGCGACATGGTGTTGTACTTCTTGAATCCCAGATCAAAGGCTGCGCGATATTCAGATTCATCATCGATCTGATCTAACGCTTCATCAATCTGTTCTTGGGTAACGCCCTTCTGGCGAAGCTCAGTGGCAATAATTCGCTTTGAGATCTTCTTATGGCCATGGCGAGACGTTGCCCACGCGATAGCAAATTCGCCATCGTTGATTAACCCTGATTCAGTGAGTCTGAAGATGACTGCCGCGGCAACATCATCTTCTATCCCCCGAGTTTTCAAGTGAGCGAGAAGCTCACCCTTACTTTTCGCTCTGGTCACAAGGGCATTAAGTGCAATTGTGTGAGCTACTTCGTAAGGGTCGAGCCCCTCACTACCTGATTTCGATTCTCGTGGAACCTTTGCGTAATGGAGAGAAATTAGAACTCAACCTCTGCTGCTGCTTCATCGATTTCAGCGATCATCTCTGCATCAACTTCTACAGGGACAAATGAGGCTCGGATCCGTGACTCAATATCATTTGCAAGATCTGGGTTATCAACGAGGAATGCGCGAGCATTCTCTTTGCCCTGACCGAGCTGATCGCTCTCGTATGTATACCAAGCACCAGACTTCTTGACGATACCAAGGTCTACACCCATATCGATAAGAGATCCTTCGCGAGAGATTCCAACACCGTAGATGATGTCAAACTCGGCCTGCTTAAATGGTGGAGCCATCTTATTCTTGACAACCTTTACGCGGGTACGGTTACCCACTGACTCTGTTCCATCTTTTAGGGTTTCGATACGACGGATATCAAGGCGAACAGATGCGTAGAACTTCAGCGCCTTTCCACCTGTTGTTGTCTCAGGGGAGCCGAAGAAGACACCGATCTTGTCGCGCAGCTGGTTGATAAAGATCGCTGTTGTCTTTGATTGGTGAAGCGCACCGGTAATTTTACGTAGAGCTTGTGACATCAGACGAGCTTGGAGACCCATATGTGAATCGCCCATCTCGCCTTCAATTTCAGCGCGTGGAACAAGGGCTGCAACAGAGTCAACAACAACGAGATCGAGAGCGCCTGAACGGACCAACATATCCATAATCTCAAGTGCTTGTTCACCTGTATCTGGTTGTGAAACAAGGAGAGCATCGATATCAACACCGAGCTTCTTTGCATACTCTGCATCAAATGCGTGCTCTGCATCGATAAAGGCGCAGATTCCGCCGAGCTTCTGTGCGCTTGCGATTGCATGCAAGGTAAGAGTTGTCTTACCTGAAGATTCTGGTCCGTAGATCTCTACGATTCGACCACGTGGAAGTCCACCGATACCGAGTGCGATATCAAGTGCGACAGATCCTGTTGGAATTACTTCAATGACTTGTGCCTGCTTATCAGACATCTTGATAACCGAACCCTTACCAAATTGACGTTCGATCTGGGCGAGGGCGCTATCGAGGGCTTTCTGACGATCAGATGTTGCGCGATCGGATGGTGCATCTGGCTTTGCTTCTTTTGCTGCCACTTTCACTCCTTAGGTAGAACGTCTGGCCTTTGCCATCCGTTGGGTACGGCCCAGAAGGTACGGAGACCCACCGACGGACCACAGCATCTGGGGAAGAGCTGTGGGCGGAAGATGGAACCGCTCTGGTTGAACAGGTGTAAGGGTATCCGAACACCTGTTCGAAAACTAGCACCGCCCACTGACATCACAGGCGGCGTGTCGCAGATTCACCCCTTGCTACGGCTCAAGCAGGCCAGAATGAGGCCATGTTGATCCTGCTCCCGCCTTCTGAGGGCAAGAGTGAGACGCCCACGGGCCCGATGCCAGCGATTGCGGTCTATAACGGGGTTCTCTACAAAGCGTTGGATTACCCCAGCCTTTCCGCGAGCGCCAAGCTTCGCTGCGATAAGTCAGTGGTCATTATCTCGGCGAAATATGGCGCGCTCGCGCCCGGCGATCGCATCGAAAGTTATAAAGAGAAGATCAATAACAGTGCAATGCGCCCGATCGTTGAAAAAAAGTTAGCGTCGTATAAGAAGGATCTCATTATTGATTGCAGGTCATCAACTTATCAGGGTGTGTGGGCTGCTCCGCTCGAAAACACAGTTGCGATACGAGTCTCCACTGTCGTTGATGGAGTCCGCACCGTGATCACTCATATGTCGAAGAAAACTCGTGGAGAAGTCGCCCGGATGCTTGTAGTCAATCGTTCGCTAGCCAAATCACCCGAGGATGTCTATGCCATTGTCTCTGAGACCTATCCCTGTGCGCTTACTCCGCCAAGAGATGGCGAACCATGGGTACTGGAAGTTATAGCGGTCTAAATCTTGTGTAGCTTGAGTTTAATACTGATGACTGTTCCGATAAATACTGTAGCGAAGAAAACCCAGCCTGATAGTGCAAATGCTTGCGTTCCTGAAAGCAGAACTCCCACAGTACAACCGAGTGCAATCATCGAAGACCAACCAAGGAGCACACCACCGATAAGTGCGGTAAGACTATTCTTAATTGTGATGCTCTGCCACGAGAATCTATTGCCAGCCAGCGCCGCAGCTAGGGATGCAAAGACAATTCCAAGAATGAGCCACCCGTTATTGGTAACTGTTGAACTGATAACAGCGATACAACCCTTCATCACATCTAGACCTTCCAGAGTCTCAGGAAGATAACCGCGATCGCTTAAAACTGTTCGCGCCGTTGTACTTAATTGTCGTGTGACACCAAGAGGTTCAATTCGAAGGTATGCAACAGTTCCAACGACTCCAACGAGGGCACCAGATAAGAGTGGCGGCCAACGCTTAACAATCAGGGCTGTGTAAAAGTTCTTCGAAGGCTCAGCAGAAATAGGTTCCGAGGTAGCACGCCAGCGACGAGCGATGAGAGCAAGTATGAGCACGATAGTAAAGGTAATAAAGAGCGAACCTGCATAACCAAATGTGTGGGGCAACCATGTTTTTGGCGCTTCTGCCAACGATGATAGATAGAGCTTATTCCAGCTAGCAAAGCCCAATCCAAAGCCAATGAGAGAACCAAAGAGTGCAGGGAAAGCACGCAATGATCCCTGACCGATGCGATAGAGATGACCGCTGATACATGCACCTGAGAATGTCATTCCTATGCCGAAAACCAACCCTGCAACTGCTAACACCCAACTGACAGGTCCGATATGAGCATTCGGCGGGAAAAATTCAGTCGATGTATCAGGTAAAAACTGACCAAAGAGGATCGCGTACCCAACGCTGCCGACTGCGATTGCGCTGAGCACCGACAGGATCGGCGTCGTATTGCGATCTTCAATGGCATCTCGAAAGATACAGAAGAAGCAGAACCGAGCTCGCTCAAAAATTATTCCGAGAGAGATTCCGATCAAGAGTGAGAATGATGCTTGTGCGCCTGTACCTTCACGACCCGAGAGAATGTAGGCAAGGCCGAGCAATCCTGCAACGATGATTACTGCAGCTGAAGTCCGAAAGGTATCGCCTCGGCTCCAAGAAAAAGACTCAGCAGGAGCCCCAGATGCGCTGGAGCCCCTACCGAGTTGAGAGTCTGTAGAAATTATGAATTACCCCAAATCGTTCCTGAAGGATTCGAAATTGGAACTCCGACTGTATTTCCATACTCAGTCCATGAACCGTCGTAATTCTTGACGTCGTATCCAAGAATTTCACTCAATACAAACCATGTCAGCGAAGAACGCTCACCGATACGGCAATACGTGATAATTGGCTGCTTCCCATCTATGCCCTTATCTGCATAAAGTTTCTTCAGGTCAGCAACTGGCTTAAAGGTACCGTCAGCGTTAACGTTTAGGCCCCAAGGGACATTGATCGCACCTGGGATGTGACCGGCACGCACTGCTAATTCTTGGAATCCAGCTGGAGCAAAAATCTTGCCACTGTATTCATCTGCAGAGCGAATATCAATCAAGTCTACCTTCACACGCTTTTTAGCAACCGGAATAATGTCCTGAAGCAGGGTTGCGCGCATAGTCTTATCAAGACGAGTACTTGTGAAGTTACCCTTTGTCTTTGTAGTTACTGCTGTTGTAAGAGCACGACCATCTTTCTCCCACTTGATGCGGCCACCATCTAGAATTCGAACATCTTTTGCACCGTAGAGATTGAAAATCCATGCTCCCCACGCAGCAAACCAGTTATTCTTATCTCCGTATAAGACAACTGTGGAGTCCTGGCTTATGCCTGCAGCTTGTGCAAACTTTTGAAAGTTCGCAGCTGATACAACATCGCGATTGACTGTATCAACTAAATCTGTGTGCCAGGTGATCTTGACAGCATTTCTAATGTGACCACGCTCGTAGATGCCAGGCTCGGTGCTGACTTCAACAACAACCACCTTTGGGTCATCTAAATTCTTCTCAAGCCAATCTGGCTGAACCACTGCACGTGCCAAATTCTTCGGCGCTGCTTGAGCCGGTGTAAATGATGTGGCTGTCAACGCCAGAACAGCAACTGATGCTGCTAGCGCTACGTACTTCTTCTTTGAATTAATCATAGTAATCCTCTTCATTTTTGGTTGGGTTTTTAGGTAAAACTGTAAAAGCAGGTGAGACAGGAGGAAGCGAATTAACAACAAATAGATGTGCTGACGCGGCAAAAATCAATCACGCGTCTCTTTGTAAACATGTGCCGAACTGTAGATGTTGGAAAGATAAGAAGCAAACCAAAGCTACGGTTTTTAATGTGACGTGTATTAAGACATTTTGCAAATTATTTGCAGTTAGTACTTGTATGCAAGCGTTTCAGTTGGGTGTGACTGGCATACCGCTCGCCAAATATCTGCAGGTTCAAAGCCAGCGGCAAGAGCTTCCTCAACGGTTTTACTTCCTAGCTCTGAAATTGCAATATCTTTGCAGAACGAAGGGGCCCACTCTGGACCAAAAGAATTTTCAATACGGTTGCGCAGATCTGAAATTCTCATCAGATGCAATCTCTTTGCACATGCATAAGCTAAAAGAGAGTGCTCTCAACGAGTAGCGCTGCCTGTTCACGAGATTGCTCGGGTGTCAGGGGTTGCGCCACTTGGCCTAATAGCCAACGCATCGCAAGGCCTGTAGCGCTCTGCGATTGAGTTAGTGCGTACATGGTGCGGGCAAGTTCCAAATAGAGTGGATGTTCGCTATGAATGAGGAGTTGCGCGATGAGGGCTGGATCATTCTGGCGCAATCCAGCTAGCGCACCGTCGGAAGAAATTGCAATCGAAATGGATTCGAGGGCATCTGCAGGAGTGCCCGCCAGCTTTGACCCTTCAATAATGCGAGCCACTTCAGAAGCTAATAGCGCTTCAATGACCGCTGACTTATCTCGGAAATGGTTATATAACGTTGCGCGCGCAACTTGCGAGTGTGCCGAGATATCAATCATTGAAATTTTTGAAGCCCCTGATTGTGCAATTAGATCTTTAGTTGCAGAGAGAATTGCCTCTTCGGTACGGCGGTGAGTTGCGCCTTGTGCGGCGTATTTAGGCTGCGTCGACAACGGTGAGCTTTGCGATCTCGCTCGATGCGATCTGTGAAGTGACATCACTCATGAGCGCTGAAAGTTGAAGGCCAAGGGCCTCGCAAATTGAATTAAGAAGTTCGGATGAGGCTTCTTTCTGTCCCCGTTCAACCTCTGAAAGATATCCAAGTGAGACACGAGCCTCGCGTGCAACATCACGAAGAGTTCGTGATTGTTCTGTGCGCGCAGCACGAAGAGAGCTACCGACAGCTTCGCGTAAAAGCGCCATGGTCATCCCCCTTCTTGCGTTCGTGTTCTAAGGATACGCGCAAATGAGCCGATTGCAGTGGCAACGGTGGCGTTTCGTACGCTTTCGCGCCCGCCCGAAAGAGAAAGTTCAAGATTATGGGTTACCGGGCCATCGATGGCCACCCAGACAGTTCCGGAAGCAATCCCATCGGAGGGTCCTGGACCCGCAACGCCTGTTGTTGAAATAGACCACGTAGAACCAAATTTTCTACGCACTGCTTCTGCCATTTCGACTGCAATCACTTGACTATAGACAGTGTGCACATCAATAAGCGCAGCATCCACTCCAAGAATCTCTGACTTTACTCTATTTTGGTAGGCCACGATCGCGCCAAGAAATATCTGCGATGATCCTTCAACTGATGTGATTGCCGAACTTAAGCCACCTGCAGTAATTGACTCTGCCGTAACCAGAGTTTCATTACGCGCTGCAAGGGTAGAAATGATCTCACTCACCATCGCCGAAATTTCAGGAGCAAGTGACATCTCTTCTCCCCTCTACATTCACAGAACTTGTGGAAGCTACTTCTTCAGGGCCAATCGTACATAGTTAAATCCCGTCACGACGGTTAAGATAATCGCAATCGCCATAAAGCCATCCCTAAACCAGAAAAGTTCTGTCGGCATCGGCAACATGTAGAAGCCAACACCAAAGCTTTGGAAGGTGCTCTTGATCTTTCCGCCGCGGTTAGCAGGGATAACACCACGCTTAATGACAGCTAATCTAAAGATCGTTATTCCGATCTCGCGCGCAAGAATGACTGCAGTGATCCACCAAGGAAAACGACCAAGGATAGAAAGAGAGATCATCGCTGATCCGATCAGAGCCTTATCGGCAACTGGGTCAAGGAATTTTCCTAGTTCACTTACTTGATTAGTTGCCCGTGCAAGGTATCCATCGAGGAGATCAGAGAGACCAAGGAAGAAGTAGATGGTCCATGCAATGACTTGCCACGTGGAATCGTCTCCCCCATTTTTGAAAATTGCATAGACACCAAATGGGATGAGGAGAATTCTTGCCATAGTTATAGCGTTGGGAGAAAAATACTTTTTCATGCGACTACCGCCACCAGATCAACTCCGAGTGATTGGGTAACAACTCCATCAACATAGTCGCCTACCTTAAAGGATGTGCCGATAAATGATGTTGTGCCATCAACTTCGGGACCCTGATGGGCTGCCCGCCCCTCTTGATTTTCCGCATCTTCAATTAAAACGCGTACATGCTGGCCGATTCTCGATGCTGCTCGAAGTGAAACCATCTCATCGGCAAGAGATGACAGTGATTCCACTCGCTCTGAGATCACCTCAAGATCGACTTTATCTGAAAGGTCAAGCGCCTCGGTCTTATCCTCATCTGAGTAACCAAAGATTCCAATTGCATCCAGCTGTGCCTGGGTGATGAATTCAGCGAGTGCATCAAAATCTTCTTGAGTTTCACCGGGAAAGCCCACGATGAAATTAGATCTAATTCCTGCCTCTGGAGAGAGCGCTCTAATCTGAGTAATGAGATGGAGGAATTTCTCGCTATCGCCGAATCTGCGCATACGGCGCAATAGCGTGGGGCTGACATGCTGAAATGAGAGATCGAAATAAGGTGCAACCTTTTCTGTCGAGATCATCGCTTGCAATAGTGAAGGTCGCATCTCCGCTGGCTGAAGATAAGAAAGGCGTACTCGTTCAACGCCTTCAATTTCGCCAAACTCGTGCAGAATTTTCTCCATCAACATGAGATCGCCCAGATCTTTTCCATAAGAGGTCGTGTTCTCGCTCACGAGAAAGAGTTCACTTACCCCGTTCTGGGCGAGCCATTCGGCTTCCTTAAGAACTTCTGTTGGACGACGAGAAATAAATGAACCACGGAAATATGGGATCGCACAGAATGAACATCTACGATCGCAACCAGAGGCGATCTTCAAGGGAGCCCATGGCGCGCTATCTAAACGCTTACGAAAAAGTCCACCAGCTGCACCGAGAGAAGATTTGTAATTCTCATCTCGTACCTTGCCACGTTCGACTGGGGCGATAGGTAGGAGCGAGCGTCGATCACGCGGTGTGTGAGATGTGTGAGATTGACCGGAGATGATCGATTGCAAGCGAGCAGAAATATCTTGATAATCATCAAAGCCTAAAATTGCATCTGCTTCGGGAAGTGCTTCGGCTAACTCTTTTCCATATCGCTCAGCCATACAGCCCACCGCAACGACTGCCCGCGTAGTTCCATGCCCCTTGAGAGAGTTTGCCTCTAACAGGGCATCGACTGAATCCTTCTTCGCCGATTCAATAAAGCCGCAGGTATTGACCACGGCAACTTCGGCGCTTTCGACATCATCAACAAGAGTCCAACCATCGGCTTCTAATCTGCCGGCAAGCTCTTCAGAGTCCACATCATTACGGGCGCAACCCATCGTAATTATTGCAACCGTCCGACTCATTTGTCAGATAGTACAGTGTGCCGAGCTACTTAGCCCTGAAAGTCTCGCGTATCTCTTCATTTGGACCACCCAGTGGCGCTAATTTCTCGCCGTTCAGTGTCAAATCTACAGATCCTGCATTAGATAGATAAATGGCAATTGATGCCTGGTCTGAAAAACTCTTTGCTTCACCTTGAAGTAGTGGTCCTTTAAATAGTGTTTCACCTGATCCCACAACATGGATTCTTGAATCACCGCGGGCGGCTGTAATCACAAGTGATACACCGGAGGTTGCAGGTGCAACTTCGGTTGCAGGGGTAAGAGTCTCGCTAGGGGCAACGCTCGGTGTAGTAGATGGTGCAGGCGACTCGGTCACTAGCGGTGTCGCTGCATCCTCGCCTTGCACGTTATCGAGTGCGAACTGCACAACGCCTATGAGGACAATAATTGAAAGAGATACCGAAACTAACGCTTTCCACGACAATCGTCGATTCTCGCTCTTGATTGCTGCGGCATTATTATCAACGAGCTGGGAATGAATCGACCTTGAATCCGTCGAATGTTCTGCATTGTAGAGAGCGATGAACTCCTGTGCAGATGCATGTGTTGCCAGAGCAATATTTCTTAAATGTCCTCGGGCGTAGGCATCACCGCCACACTGTGCAAAGTTATTGCTTTCCATCTCGGTGATGAGTCGTGATCTTAAAACAACTATGTGTGCGAGTTCGTCAATACTCAAGCCCGCGTCTTCGCGTGCTTTGCGTATCACCTCGCCTAGTGTCATGACACCAACAATCTCAAGAAGTTAAGGGTGAGAACTCTCCCCATCTCTAAAGTGTAGGGTGATACGAATAGATCAAGCCATAGTTAATCGGGTGATATTTTCACCCTAAGGGTGAGATCAATAATTGCGGAGAGTGGCTAAGACTGAATCAAGCTCCTCAGCCTTAATCATCACTACGCGCGCCTTCGAGCCTTCGGAAGGGCCGACGATTCCGCGGGACTCCATCAAGTCCATTAAGCGTCCCGCCTTAGCAAATCCGACTCGCAACTTACGTTGCAACATAGAGGTGGAGCCAAACTGGGTTCCGACTACGAGCTCGACAGCCTGACAGAGCAAATCAAGATCGTCGCCAATTTCTTTATCAATCTGCTTGGTGGTCACCGGAGCTGCTGTGACATCTTCCCGATAACGTGGCGATAACTGTTTCTTTACATGGCCAACGATTGCTTCAATCTCGCGTTCAGAGATATATGCACCTTGAATTCGAATTGCGCGCGATGCGCCCATCGGAATAAAGAGTCCATCACCCTGACCAACAAGTTTCTCCGCACCTGGACTATCCAAGATCACTCGACTATCTGCAAGAGAAGATGTCGCAAAAGAAAGTCGCGATGGAACATTTGCTTTGATCAAGCCAGTAACGACGTCAACGCTTGGGCGCTGTGTTGCAAGAACTAAGTGGATACCGGCAGAGCGAGCAAGTTGAGTGATGCGAACAACCGACTCTTCTACCTCACGAGCAGCAACCATCATGAGGTCTGCTAACTCGTCTATAATGACCAAGAGATATGGATACGGTTCAACAATTCTGTCACTACCCTCTGGCGGCTTTACCTTGCCTGCACGTACCGCTTTGTTGAAGTCATCGATATGCCTGAAACCAAAAGTTGAGAGATCTTCATAACGTAAATCCATTTCGCGAACAACCCATGTCAGCGCATCTGCAGCCTTCTTCGGATGGGTAATAATTGGAGTGATCAGGTGAGGAATTCCTTCATAGGCCGTTAATTCAACGCGCTTAGGATCAATTAATACTAGCCGCACTTCATCGGGAGTCGCCCGCATCAAAATTGAAGAGATCATCGCATTGATCATGGATGATTTACCTGCTCCGGTTGCACCAGCCACAAGTAAATGAGGCATTTTTGCTAAGTTAGCACAGACAAAATTACCCTCAACATCTTTACCGAGAGCTACCAACATTGGGTGATGATCTTGGCCTGCCACCGATGATCGCATGACATCGCCTAAAGCAACTATCTCACGATCAGCGTTCGGTATCTCGATACCTACAGCAGACTTTCCTGGAATTGGAGAGAGGATGCGAACATCACTGCTAGCTACGGCATATGAAATATTTTTAGCAAGTGCTGTGATGCGCTCAACCTTGACCGCGTTTCCTAGCTCTACCTCATATCGCGTAACTGTCGGGCCACGCATAAATCCAGTGACTTCGGCATCAATTTCAAATTGCTTAAATACTTCAGTCAACGCAGCGACCACTGTGTCATTCGCCTTGCTTTTACTCTTAGATGCTGGCCCGGTTCGAAGTAGATCTTGAGAAGGCAACTCATATGTTGAATCTCCTGTGAGGAGAAGTTGCTCAATTCGCTTTCCAACTCCTGCGCTTGTCGCAGGAACCACCGGCGTCGGCTGCGCTATCTCAACTGTGAACTCTTGATCGAATTCGTGTTCATCTATTTCGTCTTCGGCAGGATCATCATGCCAAGCAACAACGGGGGTATCAAAGGGTGGCGTATCTGTTATCTCAAACTCTTGCTCGGTACGTTCAGGGCGCTTGTTCCAGATCCAAGAAAAGAGCGAGCGAACCTTGGCCAGGACTGCAGAGAAAGGGGTTGCTGTTACAACTAGTAATCCGAATAGGAATAAGAGTGCCAGGAATGGACGAGCCAGAACATCTGTCATCAACAGTTCTAATGGAAAAGCGACTGCATAACCAAGCAGTCCTCCCCCGTTGCGCATATCGGTTGCACCATCGGAAGGAATTGCAAAGCCAGAAATGAAATGGATGAATCCGGTGGATGAGATGAGAAGAATGAGCGAGCCAATAACTATGCGACCTAAGGACTTTGAATCTTGCGGGTTTCTAAAGATTCTAATTCCAAAATAACCGAGAATAATCGGAGCAAAAAATCCAATTTTCCCAAATGCACCGTAGAAGACTGCGTAGAGCAGATCACTCAAGATGCTCTCTGATTTAAACCACGTTCCAAGTAGGGCTGCAAAGGCAAGAACAATAATGAGCAAGCCAGCTCCATCGCGCCTATGAACAGGATCTAAATCCTTTGCACCACGGGCGAGAAATCTCACGCTTGATCCAAGGGCTCCAGCAAGTGTGGACCAGACCTTACTAATGGCGCGACCGACTACTGAAAGGATGGAAGATCCTTGACGAGTGCGAGTCTTTTTCTTGGCCACACCTTTTATATTATCAGTTAGACCTCAACAACTACGGGAACAATCATCGGACGGCGTCGATGTTTTTGACCCACCCAATTACCAATGGTCCTACGAACAACCTGTTGTAGTTGATGGGTTCCATCAATTCCATCGGCGACCGAGCGCGCTAGCGCCTTCTCTATCTCTTTCTTTACTTCATCAAAGAGAGCTTCGTCTTCATTAAAGCCACGAGCATGAATATCAGGGCCGGAAATAATCTTCCCACTCTGTGCCTCCACCACAACAAAGACAGAGATGAAACCTTCTTCACCAAGGATCCGGCGATCCTTCAAAGAAGATTCTGTGATGTCACCAATGCTTTGGCCATCAACATAAACAAAGCCACATGGGACTGAGCCGACAACTTCTGCCACATGATCAATCAGATCAACAACAATTCCATTTTCGATGATGAAAGCGTGCTCTCGTGGGACACCTGATTCGATTGCCAGCTGTGCATTAGCCTTCAAATGTCGCCACTCGCCGTGAACAGGAATCACATATTTTGGTTTAACTATGTTGTAGCAATACAACAACTCGCCTGCTGCAGCATGGCCAGAGACATGGACCATCGCATTAGCTTTATGAACAACTTTTGCTCCAAATCGAGTGAGTTCATTAATCACCCTAAAGACTGAGTTTTCATTTCCTGGAATCAAGGACGAAGCCAAAATCACAGTGTCACCTTCGCCGACTCGGATTTGATGATCTCCATTTGCCATGCGCGAAAGCGCCGCCATCGGCTCGCCTTGTGATCCAGTGCAGATCAATACAACATCATCGCCATAGTTCTCAAGATCTTTTGAATCAAGGACCATATTGGGTGGGATGGTGAGATAGCCCATGTCCTGCGCAATCTTCATGTTGCGCACCATTGATCGCCCAATAAAGACAATCTTTCGTCCATTCTCTGCAGCCACATCAATTACTTGCTGCACGCGGTGCACATGGGAAGAAAATGATGCAACGATCACACGTCGCTTTGTGGAAGCAATGACTCGGTGGAGTGCCGGCATAATCTCGCGTTCAGAAGGCGTAAACCCAGGGACATCAGCATTTGTTGAATCAACCAGAAAAATATCAACGCCTTCTTCACCCATCTTCGCAAAGGTCCGAAGATCAGTAAGGCGTCCATCGAGCGGAAGTTGATCCATCTTGAAATCACCTGTATGAAGAACTCGTCCGGCATCAGAGCGAATTGAAATTGCTAGGGCATCGGGAATTGAGTGATTGACTGCGACAAACTCCAATTCAAATGGACCGATATCTTCCGTCATTCCCTCGCTGACTTCGCGAGTGAGTGCAGTAATTCTGTGCTCTTTAAGTTTTGCGGTAATCAGCGCAAGTGTCAGAGGTGATCCATAGACCGGAATATCGCCACGCTCACGCAAGAGATAAGGAACAGCACCAATGTGATCTTCGTGGCCGTGGGTGAGAACAATTCCGATAACATCATTGAGGCGCTCTCGAATGTAGGAAAAATCAGGCAGAATTAAATCAATACCTGGCTGGTTATCCTCTGGAAAGAGAACTCCACAATCAACAACTAAGAGTTTTCCCTTGGTCTCATAGACAGTCATATTGCGACCGATTTCAGCTATGCCACCAAGTGCGACTATGCGCATTCCACCTGTTGGAAGTTTAGGCGGAGTTCCTAGACCGGGATGAGGATTTGTCATTTGTGATTTACATTAGCCAAGCTGCACGCCACCTGCGATGAGATCTTCTCGCAGTGTAGCTATCTGTGCAGGTGTGGCATCAACAAGTGGAAGGCGTGTGGTTCCGCCAGGAAGACCCATCAAATTCATCGCAGCCTTTGTCAAAATCGCGCCTTGCGTCTTAAACGTTCCCTTAAAGACCGGAATTAACTTCTGATGAATTTCAAGCGCGCGGGCAGTATCCCCTGCAAACCATGCATCCAGCATCGCCTTGAGTTCGTTGCCGACAGTGTGTCCGCAGACTGATACGAAACCTACTGCACCAATTGAAAGGAATGGCAGATTAAGAATGTCATCACCTGAGTAAACGGGAATACCAGAGCGTGCAATCACATCAGATGTCGCGGCAAGATTGCCCTTGGCATCTTTTAAGGCAACGATGCTAGGAATTTCAAATAGTCGCATGATCGTATCGCTCTCAATTTCAACGCCTGTGCGACCAGGAATGTCATACATCATGATGGGAAGATCGGTTGCAGCAGCAACGGCTTTGAAGTGCGCCTCGATTCCCGCTTGCGGTGGCTTGTTGTAATACGGGGCAACGATAAGCAGACCATCGGCACCAGCATCGGCAGAGCGTTTTGCCTGTTCTACCGTGTAAGACGTTTCATTATCACCAGCGCCGGAGAGCACCTTTACTCGTGAACCTACGGCGCTTTTCACAACTTTGATAATCTCAAGTTTTTCAGAAGACTTTGTCGTAGGTGCTTCACCGGTTGTTCCATTAACAGCGATGGCATCATGGCCATGATCTGCTAAGTGATGAGCAAGTCGAGCAACGCCATCCCAATCGATAGACCCATCAGCGGCAAATGGGGTCACCATTGCAGTGATGAGGCGTCCGAATGGCGCGTTTATTGACATTGCGACACCCTATCGTGCCCGAGTGCGCCTTTCAACGATGGCACAGATTTAGCGCGAACTTACGGTGCGATTCGCCCCGACTTTTCAAATGCCCCGTATGTAAGGGGCATTAATTTGGCAAATTCCGCTTCCATTTTTTCGGCGACCATTTCGATCTCACGTTGTGGGTAGCTTGGAAAATGAGAACCCTCACGGGCTGTACGCAATGAAAGAAAATTCATAAGTGCGCGCGCATTCATCGTGACATACATGGAAGAGTAAGTGGCGACAGGCAAAACAACGCGAGCAACTTCGCGAGCAACCCCTGCATCAAGCATCTTCTGATAGCTATCGTAGGCAACAAGATAAGCCTCTTTCATGGCAGAGACTGATACATCAAATTGCTCTTGCGTTCCATCTTCAAATGTATATGCGCCGGTCTTTCCTACCTGAACTAATTTGCGTTCCTTAGATGGAATGTAGAAAACTGGCTTGAGTTCGCGGTAGCGCCCGCTCTCTTCATTATATGAAGCGATGCGATGGCGCATAAATTCACGAAATACAAATATTGGGGCTGAAATAAAAAATGTCATGGATGTGTGTTCAAATGGTGACCCATGTCGCTCGCGAGCTAAGTAATTAATAAGTCCTGCTGAGCGCGCTGGATCTTCACCGATTTCATCCAGAGATTGTTCGCCGGCAGTTGACACACGAGCAGCCCAAATAACATCGGCATCGCTTGCACTTGCCTTAATTAATTCAACAGAGACATCATCACGAAAGATCACTTCTTCAGCCATGGTGGCACCATACCTATCTACTTCTTCCCTCTCGCGGATATCTAGGGCAGAATGCCTCCGTGTCTGCAGTGAACCGTGCCACCCTCGCCCAATCATTAAGCGTTTCACTGCCTGTTGGAGCCTATGGAATCGCATTCGGGGCGGCCAGTGTGGCTGCCGGATTTACCGTTCTACAAAGTTGCTTAATCTCACTACTCACCTTCTCGGGCGCATCTCAATTCGCACTTGTTGGGGTGATGGGCTCGGGTGGCAGTGCGCTGAGTGCGACGGCAACGGCATCACTACTTGGAACGCGAAATCTTTTATACGGATTGCAGATGGCACCTGTCTTGCGTAGTCGTCGCTTAAAAAAGGTGATTGCAGCCCAGCTGACAATCGATGAATCAACTGGTGTCGCTATCTCTTTAGAAAAAAGTGGCTCACGTGCAATGGCGCAAGGATTTTGGTACACCGGAATTGGTGTCTACATCTTTTGGAATCTCTTTACCCTGATCGGAGCACTGGGTGCCCAGGCGATGGGAGATCCTGCAGCCTTTGGTCTTGATGCAGCGGTGCCAGCAGCATTTCTTGGTCTCATTTGGCCCAGACTTACCGGAAATAGAGAGAGAGCGTTAGCAATAAGCGCACTTGCTCTCGCCCTTGCACTCACACCCTATGTACCGGCAGGAGTGCCGATTATCTCGACAGCGCTCTTGGCTGTCCTCTTTGGATTGCGTGGGCGAGCATGGCGATAACTATGAATGCGATGTGGATCGGAATAATTGCAACAAGTGTGATTGCTTTTCTTTTGAAATATCTAGGTCATAGCGTTCCTGAACGCTGGTTGAGCCATCCCCGTGTATTAAAGATCAACTCAATGATCCCGATAGCTCTCTTGAGTGCACTGGTTGCAGTGCAGACATTTACCAACGATAAAACGCTAGTCATTGATCAACGTCTTGCAGGGCTCGCAGTTGCCGTAATCGCCTTGATTCTACGGGCGCCTTTTGCCGTTGTAGTTATCAGCGCCGCTGCAACATCGGCTGGCCTGTATCACCTGCAGTAAGACTAGATAATCTTGAGAGATGCCAGCTTGGCTTTAAGATCATTGTCGGATGGTTCAGTTAAGTGTGTGCCATCGCTAAAGACAATAACAGGAATAGATTGCGCTCCACCATTAATCTCTACAACTTTTGCAGCGGCGCTCACATCTGACTCAACATCGACAAGTGTGTATTCAACGCCGAGCTCTGCGAGTAAACGCTTGGAACGGCGGCAATCTCCACACCATTCTGCCGAGTACATTGTGATTTCTTTTGATGACGTTCCATGTGCTGTCATTGACTAGCCTCCATTTACATAAAGTGCTCAAGGCCGAATGTGACTCCCGGCCGTGAGATAACGCTGCGAATTCCTAGAAGAACTCCTGGCATAAATCCTGCCCTATCTAATGAATCGTGGCGAATTGAAAGGGTCTCCCCTGATCCGCCAAAGAGAACCTCCTGATGAGCAATCAATCCACGGAGTCGCACAGAGTGCACAGGTATATCGCCAACAAGTGCACCGCGCGCTCCGGGAAGTGATGTAGATGTTGCATCAGGCATTGCAGCGAGATTGGCACCTTTTCGCGCATCTGTCATCAGTGAAGCGGTGCGCGCTGCAGTTCCAGATGGAGCATCAATTTTATTTGGGTGGTGTAACTCAATAATTTCAGCAGATTCAAAGAACTGAGCAGCCTTGGCTGCAAACTCCATCATGAGAACTGCACCAATTGCAAAATTTGGAGCAATAAGCACCCCAACTTCAGGGTGCGCAGCTGAAAGCTCTTTCAGCTTTGACATACGAGCATCGTCAAATCCTGTGGTTCCAACTACTGCATGGATATTATGGCTAATCAAGAATTCAAGATTTGCCATAACAGAATCTGGCGTTGTGAAATCAACAACTACCTGCGCTCCTGATGTCACTAATTGATCGAGTGGATCACGAAAATCTAGCGCTGCGACCAATGTGCAATCGGAAGATACTTCAATTGCATTGACAACTTCTGCACCCATACGACCAGCAGCGCCAAGTACTCCCACTTTAATCATCGGTAACTCCCCTTAGCGAGCACCTTCTCAAAGGTGCTCTCACTCTTAAATGGACCCACAAGGGCAAGAGTAGGCGTTTTGGTGAGAAATTCGCTAGCGACTTTATGAACATCTTCGTGCGTGACGCTGGAAATTTCGTGCAAGATCTCATCAAATCCCATCACATGGCCGTAAACGATCTCATTCTTACCAATTCGAGACATCCGTGAACCACTATCTTCTTGGCTGAGTACAAGGGATCCTCGCACTGCGCCTTTAGCTCGATTTATCTCTTCATGCGTCATGCCATGTTCTGCTACATCTGATAGTACTTCGCGAATAATTTCAATGACTTCAATTGCTTTTGTTGGATTACAGCCCGCATAGAAACCAATCTGACCAGAGCCAGCAAATTGTTGGGCATAGGCATAGACAGAGTAAGCAAGGCCACGCTTTTCCCGGATCTCCTGGAAGAGGCGAGATGACATTCCGCCACCGAGCGCTGATGCCAAGATCCCCATCGCAAAACGGCGATCATCATGGCGGGCAACACCCTCCATGCCGTAGAACATATGCGCCTGTTCAGTTTTACGCGTGATGATTCCTACTGGGCTCTGCTTAGCTTTACGCATCACCTCGTTGCCACGAATTTGTGGTGCACCCTTAACATCAAGGAAGCCGTCCGCGCTGAGCGCACGCTCAACCATTTCTACTACTTTTTTATGCTTGATATTTCCAGCGACAGCAACGACCAAATCTTGAGGGAGATAGCGCTTCTTGTAATAATTAAAGACGGAGTTGCGTGACATTGATTTGATTGAATCAACTGTCCCAAGAATTGGACGACCCAATTGAGTGTCACCGTAATATGTCTCGGCATATAAATCATGTACTAAATCACTCGGATCATCATCGCGCATCGCGATCTCTTCTAGCACCACTTTGCGTTCTGCATCTACATCTAGTGCGCTAACGATTGAAGAAGTAATCAAATCGCTAATAACATCAATAGCCATCGGTAGATCGGTGTCGATCACTCGAGCATAGAAGCAGGTGTACTCCTTGCTTGTAAAAGCATTCATCTCTCCACCGACTGCTTCTATCGATGAAGAAATCTCAAGTGCGTTGCGACGTGTTGTACCTTTAAAGAGAAGATGTTCTAGAAAGTGAGAAGCCCCAGCAACAGCCGGGGTTTCATCACGAGAACCTACATTGACCCAGATTCCCACGGCGGCGCTTCGTACCGACGGAACTTCTTCCGTAACGATACGAAGGCCACTAGCGTGAACGAATCTCTTTACTGACATTGGCTACTTTTTATTCAGCAGCCGGAGTTGAACCGTCTTCTAGGACTGGAACGAGTGAGAGTTTGCCCTTTGGATCAATCTCACCGATCTCAACCTGAATCTTGTCTCCCACCTTCATTACTTCTTCAAGGTTTTCGATTCGCTTTCCACCATGCATTTTGCGGATCTGCGATACGTGGAGAAGGCCATCTTTACCTGGCATCAATGAGATAAATGCACCGAATGCTGCAAGTTTGACGACGGTACCGAGGTAGCGTTCTCCAACTTCTGGCATCTGTGGATTTGCAATTGCATTGATCTGCGCACGGGCAGCTTCTGCAGAAGGTCCATCGATAGCGCCGATGTAAATTGTTCCATCGTCTTCGATAGAGATATCTGCACCTGTCTCATCTTGAATCTGGTTGATGATCTTGCCCTTAGGCCCAATCACAGCACCGATCTGATCGACTGGAATCTTGACTGAGATGATGCGAGGAGCAAATCGGCTCATCTCATCTGGAGCATCGATTGCCTCGTTCATGACATCAAGGATGGCAAGTCGGGCTTCCTTTGCTTGGTGGAGTGCACCGGCCAAAACAGATGCAGGGATTCCATCGAGCTTTGTATCGAGCTGAAGGGCTGTTACAAAATCTTTTGTTCCAGCGACTTTAAAGTCCATATCGCCGAATGCATCTTCTGCACCCAAAATATCTGTAAGAGCAACGTATTCAATCTTTCCATCAACATCATCTGAGATCAGACCCATCGCAATACCTGCTACAGGTGCCTTCAGTGGCACACCTGCTTGCAGCATTGAGAGAGTTGATGCACAGACAGATCCCATAGACGTTGATCCATTTGAACCCAAGGCCTCAGAGACCTGACGGATTGCATATGGGAACTCTTCACGTGTAGGTAGAACTGGAATTAGCGCACGCTCTGCTAGCGCACCGTGGCCGATTTCGCGGCGCTTAGGTGTTCCAACGCGACCAGTCTCACCGGTTGAATATGGTGGGAAGTTGTAGTTGTGCATATAACGCTTGTGGTTTTCAGGATTAAGAGTGTCGAGCTGCTGCTCCATCTTAAGCATTGCAAGGGTGGTGATTCCAAGAATCTGTGTCTCTCCACGCTCGAAGATTGCTGATCCATGCACGCGAGGAATAACTTCAACCTCGGCAGAGAGCGCACGAATATCACGCAATCCACGTCCATCGATACGAATCTTGTCGCGCAACACACGCTGGCGAACAAGCTTCTTCGTCAATGAGCGAAACGCTGCAGGAACTTCCTTTTCGCGTCCTTCAAAGGCAGCCGAAACTGACTCTTTGGTGCGATCTGAAATTTCATCAATCTTTGTCTCGCGCTCTTGCTTTCCACTAATGGTGAGGGCCTTAGCAAGATCATCCTTAGCGGCCTTTTCAACAGCTGCAAAGACATCGTCTTGATAATCAAGGAAGACAGGGAATTCAGCAGTTGGCTTGGCAGCAACGGCTGCTAACTTGCTCTGTGCCTCGCAGAGAACGCGAATAAATGGCTTAGCTGCATCAAGGCCTTGTGCAACAACTTCTTCATTAGGAGTTGGTCCACCATTTTTAATGAGTTCAATTGTCTTTGTTGTGGCCTCAGCCTCAACCATCATAATTGCGACATCATCGCCACTGATACGACCTGCAACGACCATATCAAATACGGCGTTTTCAACCTGTGAGTGGTTAGGGAATGCAATCCACTGTCCCTCAATCAAAGCAACGCGAACGCCACCGATTGGGCCAGAGAACGGAAGTCCAGCCAACTGTGTTGACATAGATGCGGCATTGATTGCAATGACGTCATACATATGATCTGGATCGAGTGCCATAACGGTTACTACGATCTGAACTTCATTACGAAGGCCCTTAATAAATGATGGGCGCAATGGGCGGTCGATCAAACGACATGTAAGGATCGCATCTTCAGATGGACGTCCTTCACGACGGAAGAAAGAACCTGGGATTTTGCCAACTGCATACATCTTCTCTTCAACATCTACTGTTAAAGGAAAGAAATCGAATTGATCTTTTGGTGACTTAGATGCTGTTGTGGCCGAGAAGATCATTGTTTCATCATCTAGGTACACAGCTGCAGCGCCTGCTGCCTGCTTTGCAAGTCGCCCTGTTTCGAAGCGAATCTCACGCTTACCAAATTTTCCGTTATCAATAACGGCTACTGCTGTCTTTACGTCTTGACCCTCCATGGGTCTCTCCATTTCTACAGCGCCCGCAGCGAGGTAGGAATGTATCTTCGATCGAAGTTCACGGATGAAAACATCCGGAAACCACTACCGAGGACCATCTCTCCTCGGGGCGCAGTGCTTACTTAATTAGCGACGAATACCGAGCTTTTCGATAATCGCGCGATAACGATTGATATCTGTCTTCGCGAGGTACTGAAGAATTCGACGACGACGACCTACAAGAAGAAGCAGACCACGACGGTTGTGGTGATCATGCGGATTTGTCTTGAGGTGAGTTGTAATCTCTTCGATTCGACGTGATAACAAAGCGACCTGAGCTTCAGGGCTTCCTGTATCAGTAGCTGAAGTTCCGTACTTGGTAATAATTTCTTTCTTTACTTCTGGTGTTAGTGCCATGTTCGTATGCTCCTTTTAAGCTACTGTTCAAGAGGCTTCCCGGTTTGATTCACGGGAAATCACTTTCTCGTTGGACGTGTCAGAGTTTACCCGCTACCGGGCCATTGCTGAAATCGAGGCTGATTTACGCACAAAAATGAGAGATAAGTGATTACGCCTCGGTGAGCTTTCTCGCCTGATCGCAATCTATCTTCATCTGTTTCAGAAGTGGCTCGAGTCCATCGAATTTCAAGGTCGGGCGCAAGAACCAACCAAATTCAATAGATGCGTTTTTATCATAGAGCTCTAAACCTTCTTGATCGAGGGCATATGCCTCAACCGAACGGCCTCTCTCTCCTGCAAATGTTGGGTTAGTACCAATTGATATTGCAGCGGGCCAGTGATTAATTCCCACGGTCAACCATCCGGCATAAATTCCATCAGCAGGAATCGTCTGTCCTTGAATATTTCCAAGGTTAGCCGTGGGATAACCAATCTCGCGTCCACGCTTTTCGCCGTGGATGACTATGCCATCGAGGCGATGGGGACGGCCAAGAAGCAAACGTGCATCCTCTACCTTGCCATCAGTAACGAGATTTCTAATTCGAGAAGAAGAAATCACCTCACCTTCTCCTATATTTAAATCTTCAACTACAACGGTGAAGCCATGGAGCGCGCCAGATTCCACTAAAGAATCGACGTTTCCGGCTGCCTTATATCCATAGGTGAAATTCTTACCAACAATAACAGTGGACGTTTGTAGTTGATCTATCAAGATGTTCTTGACGAAATCTGCCGGAGACATGGAGGCGAAATCTGATGTGAACTTAAGTACTGCAACACGATCCGCTCCATGAATCTTTAAGAGCTCAACGCGATCAGCGAGCGTCGTTAACATCGTTGGTGCGCGATCCGGAGCAAAGATCACTGTGGGATGCGGATCAAAGGTAAGTGCGATGATCTGGCGCCCATCAGCAATGGAAGTTGCCTTAGTCAGAAGACCTTGATGGCCTTTATGAACTCCATCGAAGACGCCAATGACGACAACGTGAGATTCGGGGGCGCTCATAGTCTTATTATCGTCTCATCAGTGGGCAGCTGCAAAAACTGCAACCGGTTTAGCCTTATCGCCATCATTTCTTAGCAGGGCAATTAGAAAATTCTCAGATGAGATGGCGGCGGTTATCTCTTGGGTTGCAGAGGCGGAAAGTGCCCGGCCGAAAGAGAGTTCACGAACCTCTTCGCTGGTGAGTTCGCGAGTGTCAAAGGTGCGTCGGGCAACATCTGTAAGATCGAGGGCGATAAATGCTTTTGCCTTCAAATCTGTGATCGAGGTAGCAACATCGAGTGCGAACCCTGCAACTCGAGTGCGCCTGAGTGCGCGAAGATGTCCACCCACGGTGAGTTCATCACCGAGATCTCGAGCAATTGCCCGAATAAATGTTCCGGCAGAGCACGTCACATCGATATCGACCTCAGTGGTGCTCTCTAAATGTCTGATCGCTAGAATCTTGAGCGAGGTTATTGTGATTGTGCGAGGAGCGAGTTCGAAAACTTCACCTGCGCGCACTCGATCATAGGCTCGCTCTCCCCCAACTTTTACGGCAGAGACAGAAGATGGACGTTGTGAAATTGTCCCAACCATCGCTTGGAGAATTCGAGTGATCTCTTCGTCAGCTACTCTGCTGGCATCAGTTGATCTAATGATCTCGCCTTCGTGATCATCAGTGATTGTTGATGCTCCGAGAACAATCGTTGCTTCATATGATTTATCGCCATCGGTGATGTACTGCAAGAGCCTGGTGCCATTACCAAAACCCAAGACCAATACACCTGTCGCCATGGGATCAAGAGTGCCTGCGTGACCAACTTTGCGAGTGCCGAGCGCCTTTCGACCCATTGCCACTACGTCATGGCTTGTCATCGCAGGCTCTTTATCAACTATCAGAAAGCCATCACTCATCAGGTTTACGCTTTTTCAATCTTCAATAATGCGTGGTGCTTTATATGGATCTTCTGCAGTTGGCTTTGCTCCCATGCGAAGCTTCGCAACTTCAGCATCTAGCGCATGTACTCGATCGAGAAGTGAATCCATCGCCTGTGCGCTCTCTGGCAGACCGTCTTCAATAAACTCAATCGATGGAGTGATGCGAGTTTGTAAATCGCGACCAACGGCAGAACGAATGACGCCCTTGGCACTTTCTAGCGCAGCGGCTGTTGCCGAGCGCGCATCTTCATCACCAAGAACAGTGTAGAAGATTGAAGCACTCTGCAGATCACCAGTTACTCGAGCATCAGTCACTGTGACAAAGCCCAGTCGCGGATCCTTGATTTTTGTCTCAAGGACCTGCGCGACTACGACTTTGATGCGATCAGAAACTTTCTGTGCGCGATGTGATTGACCCATTGCTAGACACGCTTCTTCTCGCGCATTTCAAAGACTTGGATCGTATCTCCGACCAACATCTCCTTGATATTTCCAACTCCGATACCGCACTCAAATCCTTCGCGGACTTCAGTGGCATCATCTTTAAATCGCTTCAGCGAATCGATGGTGAGATCTGAAACGATGACTTCACCATTGCGAAGGAGACGAGCCTTAGCATTACGGCGGATAACTCCATCAAGTACGACTGAACCTGCGATATTTCCAGCCTTTGAAGATTTGAAGATATCGCGCACTTCAGCGTTACCAAGGATCGCTTCTTCGAACTCTGGCTTAAGAAGACCCTTAAGTGAGAGCTCAATCTCTTCGATTGCTTGGTAGATCACTGAGTAGAAGCGGACCTCAACACCCTCTTGATCGGCAAAGATTGCTGTCTGTGGTTCTGGCTTCACGTTGAAGCCAATCACAACTGCAGTTGAGGCAGATGCCAAGGTGATATCACTCTTAGTGATTGCGCCAACTCCGCGGTGAATCACACGTAGATCAACTTCGGCTCCAACATCGAGTTGCATAAGTGCATCTTCTAGCGCTTCGACAGAACCAGATACGTCACCCTTAAGAATGAGGTTAAGAGTGGAGATCTTTGACTGCTCCATGAAGTCTTCGAGTGAAACCTTCTTACGAGCCTTAGCAAGTTGCGCGTTTCGTTCTGCCGCCTGTCGCTTCTCAGCAATTTGACGGGCAGTACGATCTTCATCTGCAACAAGGAAGGTATCACCAGCACCTGGTACGGATGTAAATCCAAGAACCTGTACTGGGCGAGATGGTCCCGCCTCTTCAACGCTATTGCCATCTTCATCGAGCATTGCACGTACGCGACCGAATGAACCGCCGGCAACGATGGCATCACCAATACGCAGTGTTCCGCGCTGAACGAGAACCGTTGCGACTGGACCACGACCGCGGTCTAGGTGCGCTTCGATTGCAACGCCTCGCGCATCATCTTCTGCAACAGCACGAAGATCAATTGCAGCATCTGCGGTGAGAAGAATTGATTCGATCAATTGATCAATTCCTTGACCCGCTTTGGCAGAGACGTTTACGAAAATTGTATCTCCACCGTACTCTTCAGCGATCAAGTTGTACTCGGTAAGTTGCTGGCGGACCTTATCTGGATTCGCCCCTTCCTTATCGATCTTATTCACTGCAACAACGATAGGAACATCAGCTGCTTGAGCATGGTTAAGGGCTTCAATTGTCTGCGGCATGATTCCATCATCCGCTGCGACTACAAGGACAGCGATATCGGTCACCTTTGCACCACGCGCACGCATAGCGGTAAATGCCTCGTGACCTGGTGTATCAATGAAGGTAATCGCACGATTAATGCCATCGTGATCATGATGAATTTGATATGCGCCAATATGCTGAGTGATACCACCGGCTTCGCCCTTGAGAACTTCGGTCTTACGGATAGCATCAAGCAAGCTTGTCTTTCCGTGATCAACGTGGCCCATCACTGTGACAACTGGTGGACGAGCTACAAGCTCAGAAGGATCGAGATCTTCCATCTCTTTAGCAAGGTCAATATCAAAGTCCTGCAAGAGTTCACGATCTTCATCTTCCGGTGAAACTACTTCGATCACATATCCAAGCTGGGCACCAAGAATTTCAAATGTGTCAGCATCGACAGACTGTGTTGCAGTGACCATCTCACCGAGGTGGAAGAGCGCTGCAACAAGGGCTGCTGGATCTGCATTAATCTTTTCGGCAAAGTCGGCCAAGGATGAACCACGGCGCATACGTACCTGTGTTTTTCCATCGCCGTGTGGAACAACAGCGCCACCAAGTTTTGGTGCCTGCATATTGTCGAATTCATCACGCAACGCTTTTCTTGATTTAGGTTTGCGCTTTGAAGATTTACTTGCATTCTTTCCGAATGCACCTGCTGCGCCGCCGCGACCTGGGCCACCGCGACCTGGTGTACCACTTGGTGCGCGACCTGGAGTTGCTCCAGCCGACGGTGCGCCTGGACGATAATTTCCACCAGCTGATGGAGCACCAGAACCGGTACGTGGTGGATATTGTGATGGTGCACCTGATGCACCTGCAGGACGTGGTGATGATGGACGTGCTGCAAAACCTGGACGTACTGAACCTGGACGAGGTCCTGACATTCCAGGACGTGGAGCTCCGCTCCCTTGCGGACGTGCAGGTGGACGCGGAAGTGCACCACCTGTAGAACCACCGGTGGAGAAGGGATTATTTCCAGGACGTGGTGGGCGTGGAACTGCGCCACCTGTTGAACCACTTGTCGAAAAGGGATTATTTCCAGGACGTGGTGCCGGCTTAGCCTCTTCTGCAGAATTTTCTTCTGTCGTTGGCGCATCAGTTGCTGGCGGTGTTGGAATTGCCGCGGCTGCGCGCTGGGCCTTGATTGCATCAAGGTCAACACCGAGCTCTGCTGCTAACTCTGCTGCAAGTGCTGGATCTACTTCGACATTCTTCTTCGCAGCGCTCTTCTTGGCGGCTGCCTTTTTAACTGGTTTCTTCTCTTCAGCTGGTTTTGCATCTGGATAGAGTGCGACAAGTTTGCGCACGACCGGTGCTTCTACAGTTGATGATGCTGAACGGACGAATTCGCCCATCTCTTGGAGCTTTGCAAGAACTTCCTTGCTCTCCATGCCGAGTTGTTTTGCCAACTCATGTACGCGGACCTTTGACACATTTCTCCTGTCTTGGCCCACATACGAATGTGAATGCGAGCCTTAGTTGAACGACCTCATAATTCTGACGAGCTCATTTGAGTTTCATAACTTTCGCATCCAATTCTTTAGGTTCATCGGCGATGAACGCTTCTAGTAATGAGTGATCGAAATTGTCGGAACACTTAAAAGCGGACCTAAATGACTTTCTCTCGATGGCTTGGGTTACACATGATCTATGTATCCAGGCCCCTCGTCCGGCTGAAATCCGATCTGGATCTGGAGTAAGTACCAGACCATCTCTGACTATCCGAACGAGCGCTTCACTCGATGCAGGCTCATCCCAAGAGTATTTCTTGCGACATGCAATGCATGTTCGTTCCACCCCTGAAGTCTATCCAAGGGCGTGGGAAATTCCTAAACGGAGGTTGGATTTACGCGGGAGTTACGGGTGTGTCTGGATGAATATCAATACGCCAACCGGTCAGGCGTGCGGCCAATCTCGCGTTCTGCCCATCTTTTCCAATAGCCAATGAGAGCTGATAGTCCGGAACAACTACACGAGCCGAACGTGCAAGTTCATCAACGATTTCAACAGATGTCACCTTTGCTGGAGCAAGTGCATGAGCAACAAATTCAGCAGGATCTTCAGACCAATCAACGATATCGATTTTTTCGCCATGAAGTTCTTCCATAACAGCACGCGAGCGAGAACCCATGGGACCGATCAGTGAACCCTTTGGCGAAACTCCGGCGCGATGAGAACGAACCGCAATCTTGGTGCGATGTCCTGCCTCGCGTGCCACTGCCATAATTTCCACGATGCGATCTTGAATTTCCGGAACTTCAAGTGAGAAAAGTTGCTTTACAAGAGCTGGGTGACTTCGCGAAAGCATGATCTCAGGACCCTTGAGCCCTTGTTTTACTTCAACAACGAAACATTTAATTCGATCACCGTGCTTATATACCTCACCCGGAACTTGCTCTTGCGGCGGAATTCGACCTTCAACGCGACCGAGGTTCACATTGATCATCTTGGGATCTCGACCTTGTTGAACCACGCCAGAAATCACATCACCCACTGAACCCGTGAACTCGCCAACGATTTCTGCATCGTTGGTTTCACGAACTTTAAACTTCACTACCTGACGAATGGCAGATGTTGCGCTGCGCGCGAAACCTTCTGGGCAATCTTCCTCCTCAGCAATTCTCTCTCCCTCTTCGTTATAGATAGGAATGAGAATTGCGACATCTCCTGTCTCACGATTAAGTCGAGAAAAGGCTCGCGGCTTAGCCTCAGGTAGTTCGTTGTAGGCAGTCAAGACGCCAAGTTCAATTGCCGTAATCAACGCTTCTATTGGCATGGCCTTCTCAGATGTAAGTGCGGCTAGCGCCTGCATATCTACATGCATTTACTTTTCATCCTTACGGCTAAATTCAATTTCAACGAGGGCGCGTTTGATATCAGCAAGTTGAATTACTTCCTCACGGCTCTCCTTTTTAGTGACCACTGTCAGTGTCACACTTTCATCTGTATTAGATGCGATTCGGCCAAGGACTTCGCTGCCATCTAGGTGGATAACTTTAAGTAGGCGATCATGATTCTTTGCGAAATGACGAGGGAGCACTAGTGGTCGGTCAACGCCTGGTGAGGTAACTTCGAGAGTGAATGGAGTTTCGCCCATAAACGGTGCACCATCGAGGAGCTCTGAGATCAAGCGTGATACTGACGTTACTTGATCAAGGTTAAGAGAAGAATCGCCATCGACTATGCAGGTCACAATGCGGTGGCTTCCTGGAGTGGCTATGTGTATATCTTCTAAGTAGAACCCGGCTTCAAGAACTGCAGGTGTTAAGAGTTCGATGAGTTGATCTTTAAGTGCCATGGTCGTTCTACCTATTCGATTATTGTTAAGTTGTAAGGCTAAATTTATCACCACATTGTGATTGTGTCTAAACCCACCTTGAATATTAGAAGCGTTGTGATTGCTAGAAAAACCTTGCGGATAAAGCTTGAGCCACCCCTGATCGCAAGGGTTGCCCCAATTAATCCTCCACCAATGTTTGCAACTGCCAGGAGCAGACCGAGTTTCCACAAAATAGAACCATTGAGGCCAAAGACCATAATTGCGCCAAGGTTTGTGCAGAGATTGATCACTTTAGCCATCGCAGATGCGTTCAAGAAGGCGAAGCCAAGGACTGCGACAAGAATGAGAATAAGAAATGAGCCGGTTCCTGGCCCAATCAGTCCATCATAAAATCCGATCAGCCCCGCTACTATCGCACCAATTCGAATCTGTTTGGTCGGTGAATGCTTCAATGATTCAACCGCACCTAACTGAGGACGTCTCCATGTATAGATAACAACAGCAATCAGTAAAACCACGATGATTGGGCGAAGCGCTTGGGTGGGAATTGTCGAAGCTAGCTGCGCTCCAGCAATTGAACCGATAAATGCCGGCAGCGCCATGGCAAAGAGCAAACGAAAATCAAAGGTAATCGCCCGGCGATATAAAATCGTGGCAGCAGTTGTTCCAAAGACTGAGGTAAGTTTATTTGTTCCCAGAACTTCAACGGTTTCAAATTTTGGAAGACCGATAAGCAGCGCAGGTAACTGGATCAACCCTCCCCCGCCAGCCATGGAGTCGATTAAGCCCGCACAAAATGCTGCGCAAATCAGAAAGACAATTGTTGTGAGTGTTAATTCGTAGAACACAAGGAGTGCTTTAGAGCGAGTCTACTAAAGTTGCAATTGCGCGAGCTGCGCCAGAGAGCGGAATCTCCTGCTTATCGCCAGTGCGACGAACTCGAAGCTCTACATTTCCTTGTTCTAAAGATTTACCAACAACAACGATGACAGGGTTACCGATCAATTCCGCATCTTTGAACTTCACTCCTGGGCTTGTCCCACGGCGATCATCGAGCATCACGCTAATACCCATTGCTTCAAGTTCGGTTGCGATCGCATCCGCTGTTTCAAACGGCAAATCCTCTTTACCTGTTGCGACGATATGAACTTTGGCAGGTGCTAGATCAACCGGCCAGTTAAGTCCGATTTCGTCATAGGTCTGTTCGGCAATTGCGGCCACTGCTCTGGTGACACCGATTCCATATGAGCCCATCGTGACAACTTGGGACTTTCCGTTCTGGTCAAGCACTGTGAGCGAAAGGGACTCTGCGTATTTGCGACCAAGTTGGAAGATGTGTCCGATCTCAATTGCGCGATCAATTACAACGGGAGTTGCGCATTCAGGACAAGCATCTCCGGCACGAACCTCGGCTGCTTCAATATAGGCATCCGGTGTGAAGTCTCTGCCGTTAACGACATTGCGTGCATGGCGATTGATTTTGTTCGCCCCCGTTACCCAGGAAGTTCCGGGAGCGATACGAGGATCTGCATACACAGTAATTCCGAGCGCTTTAGCATCTTGTGGACCGATATATCCCTTAACAAGTCCTGGGAACTTCGCGAAATCAGAATCTTCGAATGTCCGGAGTTCATGTATTCCGCCACAATTTTCTTGGAATCGTTTGAGGTCAACTTCCCTGTCGCCTGGAACAAGAATTGCTATCGCCTTGCCATCTGCCATCACCATTACATTCTTGAGGGTGTGAGCGCCGGTAAATCCACCACCAAAGCGTTCGTTAAGTACATCAACGAGTGAGTCAATCGTCGGTGTATTGGGTGTATCCATTTCTTCTAGTACAGGCGTAGTAGAGGAATCTACCGAATCAACTTTGGTCACCATCGCTTCAACATTTGCCGCAAAACCGCACGATGGGCATAAGACGTAAGTATCTTCACCGGTCGGACATGGAGCCAAGAACTCCTCCGACTTTGATCCACCCATAGCGCCAGATACGGCCCGAACAATGTTGTACTTCATTCCAAGACGATCAAAGGTTTTAATATAGGCATCGCGGTGTTTTTGGTAGGACACATCTAAGCCAGCATCATCGATATCAAAAGAGTAAGAATCTTTCATCACAAATTCTCGCCCACGGATGATTCCACTGCGTGGTCGCGCTTCATCACGGAACTTCGTCTGAATTTGGTAGATGGAGAGAGGTAAATCCTTATACGAGGAGTACTCCCCCTTGACCATTAAGGTAAACATTTCTTCATGTGTGGGGCCTAGAAGATAATCAGCACCTTTTCGGTCTTGCAATCTAAAGAGTGAAGGACCGTACTCTTCCCAGCGATTGGTAGCTTCATATGGTTCGCGAGGCAAAAGAGATGGGAAATGCACTTCTTGAAATCCTGCCGAATCCATCTCTTCTCGGATCACGCGTTCAATATTGCGAAGTGTGATGACGCCCAGTGGAAGCCACGAGTAAATACCTGCACCGATACGGCGAATATATCCGGCGCGAACTAAGAGGCGATGGCTAGCAACTTCTGCATCTGCGGGATCGTCACGGAGTGTGCGCAGGAAAAGGGTAGACATTCGCAACATAGGGCGAGCCTACCCGAGAGAGCAGATCAAATTGCAGTTTTAGCGCGTGAGAACTTCGGGTTTACCGCTTGCAACCCCTGCAGCTTCCATCTCATCTGCAAGACGCATGGCTTCTTCAATAAGAGTTTCAACAATCTGCGCTTCAGGGACTGTCTTAATAACTACGCCCTTAACAAATATCTGCCCCTTGCCATTTCCTGATGCGACACCAAGGTCTGCCTCGCGGGCTTCTCCTGGGCCATTAACAACGCAACCCATAACCGCAACGCGTAGGGGAACTGTCATTCCTTCAAGACCGGCCTGAACTTTTTCGGCCAAGGTATAAACATCTACCTGCGCACGCCCACATGATGGACAGGAAACAATCTCTAATTTGCGTTGACGAAGATTAAGAGATTCAAGGATAGAAATTCCAACTTTTACCTCTTCGACAGGAGGAGCTGACATTGATACGCGAATGGTGTCGCCAATTCCTTCAGCGAGCAAAATTCCAAATGCTGTTGCAGATTTAATCGTTGCTTGGAAGGCAGGGCCTGCTTCAGTAACGCCAAGGTGTAATGGATAACTGCACTGTGCTGCCAAGAGACGATAAGCGCTCACCATAGTGACAGGATCATGATGCTTCACTGAAATTTTAATATTTGAAAAACCATGCTCTTCAAAGAGCGATGCTTCCCAAAGTGCCGATTCTGCCAAAGCCTCTGGAGTCGCTTTGCCATACTTTGCTAAGAGGCGTGGATCAAGTGAACCAGCGTTGACGCCGATACGGATAGGAATTCCCGCATCTCCTGCCGCCTTGGCAACTTCTTTCACCTTGTCATCAAATTGTTTGATATTTCCTGGATTGACTCGAACGGCAGCACATCCTGCATCAATGGCTGCAAAGATATATTTTGGTTGGAAGTGAATATCTGCAATCACTGGAATCTGAGACTTCTTAGCAATCTGAGCCAGCGCATCTGCATCATCTTGACTCGGAACAGCAACTCGAACGATCTGACATCCTGATGCGGTGAGCTCTGCAATCTGCTGCAAAGTTGCATTGACATCTGATGTGAGCGTTGTGCACATTGATTGAACGCTGACCGGATGATCGCTACCCACTCCAACTTTACCGACCATCAATTGATTGGTCTTGCGGCGAGGTGCGAGAGTCTTTAACGGTGCAGATGGAATTCCAAGATCAACCATGGCTCTATTCTGCCTCAACTCTAGCCATTGAGCGAGATGGGATTGATTATGTCGGCAACAAGTAAGAGCAGGGTGAGGGCAATTAATATCACAACAACAACGGCGGTAATCGGCGTGAGTACCTGAACATTAATTGGTGCAGGTCGCGGACGGCCGCGTAATCTGGCAATAAACGCCCTGAACTCATCTGCAATTGCAACTGCCATATGGCCACCATCAAGGGGCAAGATTGGAAGGAGATTGAAGATACCTACGAAGATATTGAGGCTAGCGATAATGAGTAAGAAGGTGCCGATTCGTTGGCTCCAGTTTTGATCGCCGCTTGCCAGGGTTTCACCAGAAACTCGAGCTACTCCAACTACACCCACCAAGCCATTGATATCTCGTTCCTGGCCACCAAAAGTCTGTCCCCATAGTTCAGGAATTTTTGCTGGCAAGAGCGCTAAGGATTTAACGGATTCGACAATCATATTTTTGCTGATAAGTGCAGATTCTTTTCCAGCTGAAATAACATCTATCCGCTTAGTTCCAATGTCATTGATAATTCCTAGAAGATAGCGTTGCTCTCCCCCCACATCTGTGAGTCGAGGGGTTGCAACAAGTGAAAACTCTTGCCCATCACGAGCAACGGTAAATCGAAGCTGAGCTCCATTAGATGAGCGAATCAAATCAAAGCCTGTAGTCCAATCAGTGATGACCTGACCATCAATAGATGTGATCTCATCACCAGCGCGGAATCCAGCGTCGAGGGCGGCAGAATCTGGAATCACCTCTTTGATCACCGGTGTAATTGTGTTGACGCCGACCCCTGCCAGAAGAGTAAAGAGCAGAAAGAAACCAAGAGCAAAGTGGAGGAATGATCCTGCGCCAAGCACGATCAATTTCTTTGAAGAACGAGCAGAATAGAAAGCCCGGGACTCTTGCCCTGGTGCCATCACATCATTTGGCGTCATTCCCGAAATCTTGCAGTATCCACCAGCAGGGATTGCCTTGACTCCGAACTCAGTCTCGCCTCGACGATACGACCAGATACGCTTACCAAATCCTAAGAAAAACTCAGTGACCTGAAAGTTAAATCTGCGAGCGGTGATGTAGTGACCAAACTCGTGCACCATGACAGAAAGCAAAAGCGCCACGACGAAGGCAATAACTCCAAGAATCTCCATCAGCGAGCCACCTTCTTTATCTTCTCACGTGCGACAAGGCGTGCATCATCTTCGATAGCACTGACATCGGCCAGATCGCGCAGAGGTGATACTGCTGAGGGAGAGAGTTGTTGAACCACAGCGTCGACTATATCGATGATTTCTGAGTATCCAATGTGAGAATTAAGAAAAGCGTCAACGGCTACTTCATTGGCAGCGTTGAATATTGCCGGGAGTCCACCACCCAGAGTTCCGCAACGACGAGCAAGGTCGACAGCTGGAAACTTAGAGTGATCTATCGGAGAGAAATTCCAGGTGGCGGCTTGCCCCCAATTAATTGCTGGTGTTGCACCACCAAGTCGATCAGGGTACGAAAGCGCGTATGCAATCGGCCCCTTCATATTTGGAGGACTTGCCTGAGCAAGTGTCGAACCATCAATGTATTCAACGAATGAATGCACAATCGATTGAGGGTGAATCACAGCATCAATTTGCGCGTACGGAATATCAAAGAGGTAGTGCGCCTCAATAATTTCCAGACCCTTATTGACTAGCGTTGAAGAGTTAATGGTGACAACAGGACCCATTGCCCACGTTGGATGCGCCAGTGCTTCTGCAACCGTAACGCTAGAAAGATCATCGCGATCTCTAAATGGCCCACCACTTGCGGTAAGAACTAGTCGAGATACTTCAGATCTCTTCCCTGACTTTAACCCTTGATATAAAGCGCTATGTTCTGAGTCAACGGGGAGAAGCTGTCCAGGTTTTGCAATCGACATGACGATTTCACCGCCAGCAACAAGTGATTCTTTATTGGCCAGGGCGAGTGTGTTCCCTACCTTAAGAGCTGCCAGAGTTGGCCCAAGTCCAATCGATCCGGTAATCGCATTAAGCACAACATCGCAGGTGATTGCTGCAATTTCAGTTGATGCTTGCGGGCCATCAATTACTTGCACCCCAGGTAAATTCTCGCGTACACGATCAGCATGGAGCGCAACTCCTACAACAGGAACTTTGAATCGCTTTGCCTGCTCGATGAGTAAGTCAGTGTTCTTGCCGCCGGCGCTCAGAGCTACGACGCGAAAGAGATCTGGATGTGCGGCAATGATTTCAAGGGCCTGCACCCCGATCGATCCAGTTGAACCAAGGATGACAACATCACGCATAAATTAACGATCCAGAAGATTTTGTGTGGGTGAATAACTATTTCCGCTACGGCGCTTGGCAATTGCACTTAAGGCTTCAAGCACAACACGGTTAGCTAAAATTGCAGTGATATCGGCGCTATCAAAAGCGGGTGCAACTTCGACGACATCGATTCCTACAACAGGAAGTTCCAAACAGATTCGTCTCACCGCTTCGAGTAGTTCACGCGATGTCATTCCGCCAGGTTCTGGAGTTCCGGTCCCTGGCGCCATTCCTGGATCAACCACATCAATATCAACTGAGAGAAATACTCCATCACAGCCATCGGTCAGAGTTGCAAAAGATTCATCAAGAACTGCATTAAGTCCACGATGATGAATCTCGGTCATCTCGTAAGAGCGCATACCTTGATCGCGCATCCAGGCAAGGGTGGCATGATCTGGCCAATAACCACGAAGGCCCAGTTGTAAGAAGCGATCTCCACGCATATATCCATCTTCAATGAGGCGACGCATCGGAGTTCCGTGTCCGATCAATGCACCGAAGTGATCTTCGCCAGTATCGGCGTGTGCATCGAAGTGGATCATTGAAATCTTTCCATGTCCGCGATGGTTTGCAATGCCAGCAACATCTGCAGATGCGATCGAATGATCGCCACCAAGAATCACAGGTATTGCACCTGCTCGTGAAATCTTCTCTGTCGCTTCACGCAAGACAGTCAGTGATGCGGCAAGGTCTCCCCCAGGCATCATTAAGTCACCCGCGTCAACAACGGTGAGATCTTTCAACCCATCTGTGCGTAACGCTAAATGTGGGCGACTTGCATCATGGGGCAAATAATCTCCACCACGAATTGCCTGCGGACCAAACTTGGCACCTGATCGATGCGATGTTCCTGAATCAATGGGTGCACCAACGATGACAATATCGGCATCGGCATAGGTTGCTGGATCATCAAGGTCACATTGGGCTACACCTAGGAAGGTAAAGCTTGGACCGTACATATTGCCGTGGTTAACCATTTAAGAAACTTTACGCTTACGGCTGACCACTTGTCCAACGATAACCAGGGCTAAGGCTAGGAAAAAGACAGCTGAGGCAATCACGTTAGCTTGCGCCGGGATTCCGCGTGCTGCTGCTCCATAAATAAATTTTGGAAAGGTTGTGACGTTTCCAGAGTTGAAATTAGTGATAATAAAATCATCGAAAGAGAGGCTAAAGGCCAGAAGAGCTGCTGCTGCAATTCCTGGTGCAACCAATGGCAAGGTTACGCGACGGAATGTTTGAAATTCATTGGCATAGAGATCCATCGCCGCCTGTTCAAGCCTGGGATCAAGGGAAGCAATACGTGCTTTCACGGTGACAACAACGAAGGAGACGCAGAAAACAACGTGAGCAATAACAGTTGGCCAGAAACCTGGAGATATCTGCAATACAAGAAAGAGCGAGAGGATAGAAGCTCCCAAGACAATCTCTGGAGTTGCCATCGGAAGAAAGATTAAAAGGTTTGACGCTGATCGACCTCTAAATGCATAGCGACCAATCGCAAAAGCAATCAGTGTTCCCAATATTGTTGAAAATATCGTCGCCAATAAACCAATCTTGATTGAATTTCCTAGCGCTTCACACACACGAGGAGCTGCACAGGGATACAACCACTTATCGAAAGTAAACCCTTGCCACGCGATATTTGATTTCCCTGAATCGTTAAAGGAGAAGACGAAGGTATAGAGCACCGGGATAAAGAGGTAGGTAAATGCTAGAGCCATATAAATACGAATGAGGTTTTTGCCAAACCAGCGCGATATCGATGCGCCTAATGGTCGCTTAGAAACGACAGACTCTTTATTCAGCGAAGTCATACAACCTCATCCGTTCCGGCTTTACGGATATACACAACAACAATAATCAGAATCGCAGCCATCAACATAAATGAAAGCGCTGATGTAGTCGGATAATCTGGAATGAGGAATCTCGATTGAATGACATTACCAATCATTGTGTTATTTGGTCCGCCCAACAATTCAGCATTGACATAGTCACCCGCAGCGGGAATAAATGTAAGCAGGGTTCCAGCGACTACACCTGGCATGGAGAGAGGAAGGGTTACTTTACGGAACGTTGTGAAACCGTTGGCATAGAGATCACCAGATGCTTCAAGGGTGCGTGGATCAATACGATCGATGGATGCGTAAAGAGGGAGAGTCATAAAGGGCAGGAAGTTATAGGCCATACCCAGAATGACCGCACCTGCAGTTGAAGTCAAGGTGGTCGATTCGCTGATTAACCCGAGCGCTCTCAGCGGAGGAACCACGAAGCCTTCTTCTCCCAGAATTTGCTTCCACGCAACTGTGCGGAGCAAAAATGAAGTGAAGAATGGAGCGACAACAAGCACGAGAAGCACGTTCTTATATTTTCCAGATTTGAATGCCAAGGCATATGCCAATGGATAAGAGATCAGTAGCGCGATTAGGGTTGCAAGCAATGCATAAATGATTGATCTCCCGAAATGCTCTCTGCTATCGAGAAATGCTTCCAGATAATTCCTAAATCTAAAGGTTTGCTCAAAATCATCAATGTCACCACCGCTGACAGGAGTTGCAGTTGAGACCTGAGCAAGACTTACAATCGGAAAAACAAAAAATGTAAGCAGAAAGGCGAAACCAGGAAGAAGCAGTAGGTAGGGGGTGCTTATCTTCTTCATAGCCGGAGTCTTTTGCTTACTCTTCGTCGAGATCTTCAGGAACTACTTCGGTACCTGCTTCTGCATCTTCATCGCCACGCAGTGCAAAGGTAAAGATTGGCTCCCAAGAGATATTCACTGGGTCACCGATTCGAAATGGTGCAACCCCATCATCGTTTTGTTCGAAGACCATCAGCTCTTGTCCCCACGGCATCATCACTTGATACTGGGTCGAGACACCGATATATGAAACATCTTCAATCTTTCCACCACTTAATACATTGCCTGATGTGGGGGTTTGAAGAAGAGAAATGCGGAACTTTTCTGGACGAATACCGGCATATATCGATGCATCGGCTGCGTGAGAACGAGAGCGCGGAAGTGAAATCTTCTGACCGAAGAGATCGGCGACTAATGAATCTCCATCCGTGCCGACCAGTGAACCCTTAATTAAATTGGATTGACCGAGGAAGTTTGCAACAAATGCAGTCTTTGGATTGTCATAGAGATCCGCCGGGCTTCCCATCTGCTCAATCTTGCCCTCATTCATCACTGCGATCGTGTCAGCCATGGTCATGGCCTCTTCCTGATCGTGTGTGACGTGAACGAAGGTGAGGCCAACTTCCTTTTGGATCCATTTGAGTTCAATCTGCATCTGACGTCGCAACTTGAGATCAAGTGCACCTAGCGGTTCATCAAGGAGAAGAAGTGCTGGTCGATTAACAATGGCGCGAGCAAGTGCGATGCGCTGTTGTTGACCGCCTGAGAGCTGGGTTGGTTTGCGCTGTGCCAGATGGGGAAGTTCAACCAGGTTGAGTACCTTGTTAACTGACTCATCAACATCTTTAATCCCTCGACGGCGCAGACCGAATGCAATATTTTCAAAGATTGTTAAATGTGGAAAGAGTGCGTAATTCTGAAAAACGGTATTAATGGGGCGCTGATATGGCTTGGTGTAGGTGATATCTGTAGAACCTAAGTGGATACTTCCCACCGTTGGCTCTTCAAGTCCAGCCACCATACGAAGCGTGGTGGTCTTGCCACACCCTGAAGGTCCAAGCAATGCAAAGAATGAACCTTCAGGGATGGTTAATGAGAGATTATCAACAGCAGTGAAGTCGCCATAACTCTTAGTAACGCTCGTAAGTTTGAGGTCACCACGTGCAGAGTTTGCGCTATCTGCCACTTAGATGCCGGCTGCCTTGAGGAAGGCCTCTGACCAAGAAGTTTCTTCAGTAGGTGTAAGTGAACGGAAGACAGAGAGGTTAGCCATTGTCTTTTCAGTTGGGAAGATGAATTCGCTTGTCGCTAGATCTGGATCGATCTTCTCCATCTCAGCTTGAGCACCCTTTACTGGAGTTACGTAGTTAACGTATGCAGCAACCTCTGCCGCAATTGCAGGGTCGTAATACCAGTTGATCAGCTTTTCAGCATTAGCTTTCGCTTCAGCGGTTGCTGTGTAAGGGATCATCAAGTTATCACCAGAAATGGTTCCACCTGACTCAGGGATTGCGAAGTCAAACTTGCCGTCGTAATCATTCTTCAAGATAAACATATCGCCAGACCAACCGATAACAGCAATAGCATCACCTGAGATTAGGTCTTCGGCATATTCGTTGCCCTTGACCCCGCGAATCCAGCCATCTGAAACTTTCTGCTCTAAGAATTCAACAGCGCTCATGTACTGATCTTCCGTCACAGTCTGCAGATCTACGCCACGTGAGCGCAAGATGATTCCGATTGTGTCGCGCATCTCGGAGAGAACAACGATCTTGCCCTTATTTGCAGGTGCAAAGAGTTCATCAAGAGTACGAACTCCACCAGGAACCTTCTCGGTGTTCCAACCAAATCCACCCATGATGCCTTGCCATGTCATGGAGTGTTCACGTGTTGGGTCAAATGAAGGAGAGGCAAGAGTGTCAAGAATATTTCCTGCATTGGGAATATTTGTCTTATCAAATTTATGTGTGTAGCCCAGACGGATCCAGCGAGCTGCCATCCAGTCTGTTGGAGTGACGATGTCATAACCGATATCATCTTTGAGTTTAAGCTGTGCTTGAACTTTTCCAAAGAACTCATCGTTATCGTTGTAATCTTCAAAGTATTGGCTGTTAAGAATATTCTCGCGACTGAATTTATCGAGCGTAGGATAGTAGGCACACTCTTCGTCGTAATCCAGGTAAAGAGGCCAGTTACCCCAGCGAAGAGTTGCCGCTTCTGCGGGCGCTTTGTAAACATCGCATGATGAACCACCGCATGCAGTGAGCATGCTTGCTCCAGCTATACCTGCAGCTCCTGCAAATACGCCACGACGTGAAACTTTTGAATTAAGAATTGCGCGTGCTTCTTGTGATAAAGCTGAAGACTTCGGTGATTTAGCCATGTAGATGGGCTCCTTTTTATTTTCCGGAACAAGGGACGGTTGTGCAGGGCCCATTATGGAGCCGATAGCCCCGTGAGGCCAAACTATTTGCAGGTAATTTCAGGAGAAATTTCACCTAATTTTTCGCCAGATCTCAGGCGTTGAGGTTGCTCATCACATGCTTGATGCGGGTGTAATCCTCAAAGCCGTAGCTAGAGAGATCCTTGCCATAACCAGAGCGCTTGTATCCCCCATGAGGCATCTCAGCCACTAAAGGAATATGGGTATTGATCCAGACACAGCCGAAGTCAAAGGCCTTAGCAAGGCGCATCGCCCGGCCATGATCTTTAGTCCAGATAGATGAGGCAAGACCGTAATCGACACCATTGGCCAAGGCGATCGCCTCGGCTTCGTCGTTAAATTTCTGGATCGTAATGACGGGTCCAAAGATCTCGCTCTGGATCAGCTCATCGCTCTGCTTGAGATCTGCAATCACCGTTGGTGCAATGAAATATCCGCCCAAGTTATTCGGTGATCCACCAGCGACGATTCGTGCATGACTTGGGACTCGCTCAATAAATCCGTTAACGCGCGCAAATTGGGAAGCATTGTTGACGGGCCCGACAAGTACATCAGTATCTGGCATTCCCATAGCAATCTGATTAGTTGCTTGATCTGCTAACAACTTCACCATCTCGTCATAGACACCTGCCTGCACAAGTACACGAGTGGCAGCAGTGCAATCTTGACCAGCGTTGAAGAATCCGGCGATAGCGATTCCTTCGGCGGCAGCCTGTAGATCTGCATCATTAAAGACAACAACAGGCGCCTTGCCACCAAGTTCTAGGTGTACCCGCTTGAGTGATTTAGCGGCAGCTCCTGCAACTTCCATTCCGGCACGAACTGATCCGGTAATTGAAACCATTGCTGGTGTTGCATGATCGACTAAGAGCGCACCAGTTTCGCGTTCACCGCAGATCACATTGATAACACCATCAGGTAGAAATTCACTCATGATCTGAGCCATAAAAACTGTCGATGCCGGAGTCGTATCACTTGGCTTGAGCACAACTGCATTTCCTGCTGCAATAGCAGGCGCCCACTTCCATACCGCCATCATCATTGGATAGTTCCATGGGGTTACTTGTGCACACACACCGATTGGCTCGCGGCGTACAAATGAGGTCATACCGCGCATATATTCGCCGGCTGATTTACCTTCAAGATTTCGGGCAGCGCCGGCAAAGAAGCGAATCTGATCAACCATTGGAGGAACTTCCTCTGATGCGGTCAGACCTAGTGGCTTTCCACAGTTTTCAGATTCGATCGCCACAAATTCTTCGGCGCGGGATTCGATTGCATCTGCAATCTTGAGAAGTGCACGTTGGCGCTCTGATGGAGTTGAATCTCTCCATCCCTCAAAGGCGGCCGCTGCTGATTTCATAGCAAGATCAACATCGGCAGAGTTAGATTTAGGTGCAATAGCAAAAGGCGTTGCGGTGGCCGGATTAATCAGTGTCGTGGTCTCACCAGATGATGAGTCAACAGATTTTCCATTGATGAAGTTAGATAGCTTTTTCATAACTTACTCCTGCCCCTTAGTTGCTCGAATTAATTGATCGCCGTGATAAAGCGGATGCTTTGTGTAATTTACCAACCACTTTTCAATCGTAAACTTTCCGCTCTCGGAGTGCTCCCCTGATTTTTCCAAATCAGATTCTTCTAAACGTTTCAGGACATCTAGTGAGCCCGCACGCACCGCTGCATAAATTGCAATTGAATTCTCCACTGGTGAATCTTTGTAGCCGAGCTTTTCGCATTCAGCCCAAGCGCCTTCGTCATATCCTTGAATCAGACTTCCCTCGGGTTCTGCCACCAATCGCCTGAGACGCGCGTATGACTGCGCTTCAGAATCTGCGACATGATGAATGATTTGGCGAGCAGACCACCCGTTTTCATGGTGCACATCTAATTGTTCTGCCGTCACACCGCGCGCGAGGTTGAGAAAAAACTGAGTGGAACTTTCATACGCTGCTGCCGCTTCACGGATATCCATGGCGCCGAGTCTACTTATTCTTTTCCCTTTTCGGCAGCGGCCAATTGACCACACGCCCCATCGATCTCACGACCGCGAGTATCACGTACCGTTACAGGAACTCCATAGCTTTCAAGGATTCGTACGAACTCCGCTTCGTCCTCACGACGAGAAGCGGTCCATTTCGAGCCCGGGGTTGGATTGAGCGGAATCAAGTTGACATGCGCGTTACGGCTTTTTAGCAAGCGCCCCAAAAGATCTGAACGCCACGATTGGTCGTTGATATCCCTAATCAGTGCGTATTCAATGGAGTAGCGGCGGCCGGTCTTCTTCTCGTAGGCATCAGCTGCTGCCAGGACTTCGCGAACATTGAAACGGTTATTAATCGGCACCAAGGTATCGCGCAGTTCATCATCTGGGGTGTGAAGTGAAACCGCTAATGTGCAGTTAATGCCTTCATCCATCAATTTTTCAATTCCATTTACCAAGCCGACCGTAGAAACAGTGACAGAGCGCGCACTAATGCCCAGTCCATCAGGATTTGGATCTACGATGTTATGAAGTGTGCGAACAACGGCGTTGTAATTAGCTAACGGTTCTCCCATACCCATAAAGACAATATTTGATAATCGCGTAGGTCCCCCGGGTAATTCGCCATCTTGGCAAGCACGAGCTGCGGCAACAATCTGTTCTGTAATTTCGCCAGCTGTGAGATTTCGTGTGAGGCCGGCTTGACCCGTAGCGCAAAATGGGCAATTCATTCCGCATCCTGCCTGGGATGAGATACAGACAGTGACGCGATCGGTGTATCGCATCAGAACAGATTCAACGAGAACTCCATCGTGGAGTTTCCATAGGTCTTTTCTGGTCATTCCCCCATCAGTTGTTCGTGTTGTTACAAGCTCGATGAGTTTTGGAGTAAGTGCCGCTGCAATTGTCTCGCGTTGATCAGCTGGAATATCACTCCACTGCTCAGGTTTATTCGATAGATGTGAAAAATAATGTGTTGCTACTTGAGAAGCACGAAATGGTTGAAAGCCAAGTTCGGCCGCCCATGTTTTGCGCTCTGCTGGTGAGAGATCAGCCAGATGCTTAGGTGCTTTCTTCTTCTGAACTGGCTCATCGAAGACGAGCGGGATCTCAATCATGAGAACCGCTTGACGAGTTCGAGTGCGATATAAATTGCCGGGGCTGAAAATATTGCAGAATCGATGCGATCAAGAACTCCACCATGGCCAGGCAACAAGGTACCCATATCCTTGAGTGACATATCCCGTTTCATCGCACTTTCAATGAGGTCACCGCACGTTGCAGTAAAGACGGTCATCAACCCTGTGGCAATTCCAAAACGATAATCGCTCTCTAGGATGTAATGAAAAGCCAGTGCCCCTCCAATGGATGTTGCAATAATTGATCCAACCAAGCCTTCTACTGACTTCTTTGGGCTGATATTCGGTGCAAAGCGATGCTTTCCAATCAAGACACCAACGAGATAACCAAAGGTGTCGTTGCAGCCAATGAGAACAAGAAATGTCATCACAGCCGCAAGTCCATTATCAGGACGGGCTATCAAAATAATGAAGCCACCTAAAAAGGGAAGGTAGAGAAGTGCTAACGCAGTTGAACTGGCGCGCTTGATGAAATGCTCGGTGCCATGCCTGAGTGAAAGTAAAAGGATAAGTGTGAAACTTGCCGCAGTTGCAACTGCCAATCCGTTGATCCCTGCAAACCAGGTAGTCATGGAAATGGCAAAGACTGCGACCGCCAACGTTCTAAATGAGTTGACGAAACCGATCGATGTAAAGGCACGTGAGAGTTCTTGAATAGCCAAAATCAAAGCGATCGAGACAAGGCCGGCAAAAATTACCCGTTCAAAGAGAAGTGATACCCAGATAAGGGCGATGAGGCCAAGACCGACAAGAATGGATGGGACCAACTTGCGACCTGCGCGCTCGTTGATCGCCTCATTAAAAGAATGTAAATCACTCACAGGGATTTAGGAACTCTCTAGACTTCTAGAAGTTCGGTCTCCTTATGCTTAAGTAGCTCGTCAATCTTGGCAACGTGATCTGAGGTGACTTTCTCTAACTCTTTCTCACCACGTGCAACATCATCTTTTCCAATGTCGCCATCTTTCTCTAGCTTTTCCATAGCCTCTTTTGCATGGCGGCGAATGTTACGGATAGAAATCTTTGAATCTTCGGCTTTGGTCTTAGCCACTTTGATGTAATCTTTGCGGCGCTCTTCAGTTAATTGTGGGAAATTCACGCGGATCACAACGCCATCTGTCTGGGGGTTAACGCCAAGATCTGAATCGCGGATCGCTTTTTCAACCCCAGCCATAGCGCCCTTATCAAAGGGAGAAATCACAGCCATACGTGACTCTGGAATCTGAATAGTCGCTAGCTGGGATAGAGAAGTGAAGGTGCCGTAGTAATCGACCATAATCTTGTTAAACATTGCAGGGTGAGCACGGCCTGTGCGAATAGCGCCGAAGTCGTCTTTAGCAACCTCAACTGCCTTATTCATCTTCGATTCAGCATCAGCTAAAAGCGTTGCTATATCTGCCATGGTTTTTCCGTCCTGTCCGTAGAGGTCTTAAAGGTATCAACTTGTTGCTTATGCAACGAGTGTTCCGATCTTTTCGCCACGAACCGCGCGGCCGATATTGCCTGCAGACATTAAATCAAAGACCACGATAGGCAGTGAGTTTTCCCGACAGAGGCTAAAGGCTGCAGCATCTGCAACGGCCAAGGATTTCTGAAGGACTTCGTCGTAGGAGATCGAGTCGTACTTAGTTGCAGTCGAATCTTTACGTGGATCTGCGTTATAGACGCCATCAACACCGCTCTTTGCAAGAAGTAGTGCCTCTGCTCCAATTTCCAGTGCGCGTTGCGCCGCAACGGTATCGGTTGTAAAAAATGGCATTCCCGCACCGGCTCCGAAAATTACAACGCGACCTTTTTCAAGGTGACGTATAGCGCGGCGTGGAACATATGGCTCTGCAACCTGTCCCATGGTGATCGCTGTTTGGACGCGAGTATCAACGCCCTCTTTCTCAAGAAAATCTTGTAACGCTAAACAATTCATCACGGTACCGAGCATTCCCATGTAATCGGCGCGAGAGCGCTCCATACCGCGCTCTGAAAGTTCAGCTCCTCTAAAGAAGTTACCACCACCGACAACAATTGCGATCTGTGTTCCTTCGCGGACTACCGCTGCGATCTGCTTTGCCACATCGGCTAGAACATCGGGATCAACACCGATGCCTTTCTTGCCACCAAAAACTTCACCAGAAAGTTTAAGGAGCACCCTCCGATACGAACCTCGTGTACCGGGCATTGGGTGCTCCTTTCAACTCTAATATTTCGTTCTGTAAGTCTACTGACCGACGCGGAAACGGTGGAACTTCTTGACGGCGGTTCCTGCCTCATCAAGGATCTGCTGCACAGTTTTCTTGGCATCTTTGGCAAATGCCTGTTCGAGCAAGCTGACTTCCTTAACAAAGCCGGTCACGCGACCTTCGATGATCTTTGAAAGGGAGGCTTCTGGCTTCCCCTCTTCGCGCGCTGTCGCTTCTGCAACACGGCGCTCGTTCTCGATCAAATCTGCAGGTACGTCATCACGGTGAACAAACTTTGGCGCAAATGCTGCAATGTGCTGGGCAACATCCTTACCTACTTCTGCTGCTTCCTTTGCAAGAGAGACGAGGACGCCTACTTGTGGTGGAAGATCTGGGCTTGTCTTGTGAAGATAGAGACCTACTGGTCCTTGGATCACTGCAACGTTGCGAACCTCAATCTTTTCACCCAGTGTGGCATTGCCTTCGTCAATAACGAATTGCACTGTCTTTCCATTTGCCATCGTTGAGGCAAGGAATGAATCAACATCTGCACTCTTTGCTGATTGCAGGTGCTCTACGAGTTCATCACCGAGGGCGATAAATCGCTCACCCTTTGCAACGAAGTCTGTTTCACAGTTGAGTTCGAGCATGACGCCTAGATCTCCTGAGACCTTAGCGACAACAAGACCATTTGATGTCAGACGACCTTCGCGCTTTGTTACTCCCTTGAGTCCCTTCACGCGGATGATGTCGAGGGCCTTGTTGTAATCGCCATCGGCTTCATCTAAAGCCTTCTTGCAATCAAGCATTCCCGCAGCGGTTGCTTCGCGGAGACGCTTTACATCTTCTGCTGTGTAGTTAGCCAATTCTTACGCCTCCGGGGTTTCTGCTGCTGAATTAAGGATTGCAGTTTCAAGCTCGGCGGTTGTCGTCTCGGCAGTTGCTGCCTCAACTGGCTTTACATCTGCAGATGTAGTTGTTGTGCGAGCCTTGAGACCCTCAACAATTGCATCTGTGATGACGCGTGTGAGCAATTCGATTGAACGGATTGCATCATCGTTACCAGGAATCTTGAAATCAACTTCATCTGGATCGCAGTTAGTATCAAGAATTGCAATAACTGGGATACCTAGCTTCTTAGCTTCTGCTACCGCGAGGTGCTCTTTCTTGGTATCGACTACCCAGATTGCTGAAGGCAACTTGGTCATGTGACGGATACCGTCAAGGTTCTTGTGAAGTTTTTCGCGCTCACGACGAAGAACAAGAAGTTCTTTCTTTGTAAGCAACATGTCATTTGCATTCTCAAGAGCTTCGAGCTCCTTAAGACGCTGAATACGCTTGTAGACAGTTGGGAAGTTGGTGAGCATTCCACCTAACCAGCGCTCTGTCACAGTTGGCATGCCAACGCGTGCAGCCTGCTGAATGATTGGCTGGTGTGCTTGCTTCTTTGTGCCAACGAATAGAACGTGGCCACCCTTTGCAACTGTATCTTTTACGAAGGCATAAGCCTGATCGATCAAAGCAAGTGATTGCTGAATATCGATGATGTAGATGCCATTGCGTTCTGTGAAAATAAAACGCTTCATCTTTGGGTTCCATCGACGTGTCTGATGTCCAAAATGGACTCCACTGTCGAGGAGTTCACGCATTGTTACTCCTGCCATGACGGCACTCCTTTTTAGATTTTCTATGCACGCGCGTAAGCACTCGCAGAAAATCTGCTCGGTTTATGACTTAACGCTTTGTTAAGTCCGTCGCACCTACAACGCCGACTAATGTCAGAGACATCAGACCGAAGTGGCCTTCATTCCTCGCATACGCGATTCACGAATTAAGTGCTGAGAAGTCACCGATCTTGTGGATCGATGCTGAGCGAAATTCTACCTGAGGTAAACAGGTGCAAAATCCCACCTTATGCGCGGGGATGAGCCTGCTTAAAGGCTTTTTGAAGCCGTTCGGTGGATACATGGGTATAGATCTGCGTTGTTGCAAGGGATGCGTGGCCCAAGATTTCTTGGACGGTGCGCAGGTCAGCCCCACCTTCAAGTAAATGTGTTGCCGCAGAATGACGTAAACCATGAGGTCCCATTCGCTCGACGCCTTCGAGTGCAGAGAGTGCTTCATAAACCACGGTGCGAACTGTGCGCTGGTCAATGCGTTTTCCGCGTGCCCCGAGAAATACAGCCGTGCCAGATTTGTCGATAGCTAGTGATGGACGAGCACTCTTGATCCAAGAATCAAGTGCCTTCATCGCCGGATTTCCAAGTGGAATGGTGCGCTCTTTATTTCCTTTACCCAATACTCGAATCGTATTGCGCGAATAATCAATATCTGCAAAATCAAGTCCGCAGAGCTCTGAAACTCGCGCACCTGTTGCATAGAGAACTTCCAGGATTGCCAAATCACGAACTGCTATCGGTCCTTCTTCTTCACCCACTCGTGTACCCAACGCATCCATCGCAAGGGAAGCATCAGCCACGGTGAGTACATCAGGCAGAGTGCGATGACCCTTAGGTGTGGCCAGTGAAATTCCTACGTCGCTCAATAGGAAACCTTTCTTATGTGCCCACTTCGTAAAGATGCGAATCGATACTGCGCGGCGCGACAAGGTTGTTCGCGCACCACCTTTGATCTGTTGGTTGGCAAGCCACGAGCGAATGTGAGACAGAGTTAACTGTGAAAAATCATTCATGCCTAATGAATCTAAATGAGCCAGCAAGCTATCCACATCACCCAGGTATGCCCGAACTGTATGAACTGAAAGGTTTCGTTCACGCTCTATATGGAAAGCAAAGTCATGACGGATCTTTTCGAAGTCATGGCTCATAGATCAAGGCTACTCGGGCTTTCGTCCTTGTCGCAGTAAGCCGAAGGTGAGTGCATCTTCAAGTGCCATGGCAGATGCGGCGATGACGTTTTCGTGCACTCCAACAGTGCTCCATTCGCCTTTGCCATCGGATGTTTCAACTAAGACGCGAGTGACAGCGCCGGTACCGAGGCGACCTTCAAGAATTCGAACTTTGTAATCTGTAAGTTCAAGGACGACAAGCTCTGGATACAGTGTGTTCAGGCCTTCACGTAATGCACGGTCAAAGGCATTCACTGGACCATTTCCAGCACCGCTACATGTAATCACTTTTCCTTGTGCAGTAACTGTTACTTCCGCCTTTGTCACAATCGAACCTTCACTGCGCTCTGTTGTGGTCAGCCAGTGATCAATAGTGAAAAACGCTGGGCGGACTCCGTTGAGTTCTTCCAGAAGTAGTAGCTCAAAGGATGCATCTGCCGCCTCGAAGGTGAAGCCGCGAGATTCCATCTCTTTCACTTTTTCGACGACGCGCCCGATAAGTTCGCGGTCTCCCCCGAGGTCAACACCAAGTTCTTGTGACTTTAATTCGATGGATGCGCGACCAGCCATCTCTGATACCAGCATGCGCATATCGTTTCCAACAGATGCTGGATCTTCGTGCTGGTAAAGATTGGAATCAACTTTGATTGCCGATGCGTGTAACCCGGCTTTATGAGCAAATGCGGAAACGCCAACATATGGTTGACGCGCAGATGGTGAAACATTGGTGACCTCAGCAACTGCATGTGAGATACGGAAGGCTTCGCGCAGAGCATTCTCAGGTAATACTGGCTTATCTTTCTTCAACTCGAGGTTGGCAATGATCGAAACAAGGTCGGCGTTACCCGTTCGTTCACCATATCCGTTGAGGGTTCCTTGAACATGGGTGGCACCTGCTGCAATGGCAGCCATCGAGTTAGCGATCGCACAGCCAGTGTCATTGTGGCAATGGATACCGATACGTGCTTGTGATGCCTGAAGAACATCGTGGACAACTTGGGAGAGTTCATCGGGCAACATTCCACCGTTTGTGTCACAGAGTGCTATGACATCAGCACCAGATTCTGCCGCGACGCGAACAACTTCTAGCGCGTAGGCGCGATTGCTACGGTATCCGTCAAAGAAGTGTTCTGCATCGAGAAATACACGTTGTCCTTCTTGGCGAAGGTGCGTGATACTGTCACGAATCATTTCGAGGTTCTCATCAAGGGTTGTCTTCAGTGCAAGCTCCACGTGGCGATCAAATGCTTTTGCAACCAGAGTTACCGCTGGGGCTCCCGAATCACGAAGTGCTCCCAGAAGTACATCATCTGCTGCCTTTACATTGGGGCGACGAGTGGCACCGAATGCTACAAAGGTTGCATTCTTAAGTTTCAGTTCTTTTTTAGCGAGTGCGAAGAATTCTGTATCTTTTGGATTAGCTCCGGGCCAGCCACCTTCAATAAAGCCAACTCCGAGATCATCAAGGTGGCGAGCAATGGTGAGTTTGTCGTGGACGGAGAGATTTAAGCCTTCTTGCTGCGCGCCATCGCGCAAGGTGGTGTCATAGATATGGAACGAGTCATTAACTGCCATTAGAGGACTCGTTTCACCCAGCCATGCTTATCTTCAATGTTTCCATGTTGGATACCGAGCAAGTGATTACGGATCTGCATTGTGATTGCACCGGGCTGACCATCGCCGGTGACCCATGTGCCCATCGCGCTTTTGGCTTGCCCGATCGGTGAGACAACTGCTGCGGTTCCGCAGGCAAATGTTTCTGTGATCTCACCGCTGGCAATACCATCTTGCCAATCGGTGGTGCTGATCATTCCTTCTTCAACTGTGTATCCGAGATCTGCAGCAACACTTAAAATAGAATCACGTGTAACACCTGGCAATAGAGTGCCGGTGAGTTGCGGTGTGAAGATTGTGGCAGCGGTGCCTTTTCCTTTAACAAAGTAGAGATTCATACCGCCCATCTCTTCGACCCACTTGCGCTCGACAGCGTCTAACCAGACAACTTGATCACAGCCTTCTTTCGCTGCAGCCTTCTGTGCAACGAGTGAGGCCGCGTAATTTCCGCCGCACTTCGCCTCTCCTGTTCCGCCTTGCGATGCACGGACATATTCGGTGGAGATCCAGACAGAGACAGCCTTTGATGGATCAAAGTAGGCACCGGCAGGGGTAGCGATAATGAGGAATGTTGCTTTATTTGTTGGGCGCACACCTAAACCGACTTCGGTAGCAAACATAAATGGGCGAATGTATAAAGACTCTCCCACTTTGTTAGGAACCCAACCAGCATCTTGCTTTACTAAGGTTTCGACAGTTTCAATAAAGAGTTCTACTGGCATTTCAGGAAGAGCTAAACGTGCAGCACTTCGAGCAAAACGCTTGGCATTTGCCTCAGGGCGAAAGAGTGCAATACCGCCATCAGGTTGGCGATATGCCTTCATTCCTTCGAAGATCTCTTGTCCATAATGAAAGACCGCTGTTGCTGGATCTAAAGTAAGTGGACCGTAAGGAACCAATTCAGGTTCTGCCCAACCGTTCTTCTCATCCCACTCGCAGATAACCATGTGGTCGGTGTAATACTTACCGAAACCACCTTCCGCAACGAGAGCATCGCGCGTTGCTGCATCTTTAGCGTTGGGATTGAGTGTGATCTTCATATTAGAGCAGCGCTAAAAGCGCATCCCCCACTTCGGTTGTGCTGCGTTGGGTTGATCCACGTGTTGCAAGATATTGAGCAACTGCTGCTTCAACATCACGCGCTGCCTGTGTCATACCGAGATGATCAAGCATGATGGCAATTGACATCACCGTTGCAGTTGGGTCAGCTAGATTTTTTCCAGCGATATCAGGGGCTGAACCGTGAACAGGTTCAAACATTGAAGGAAAGGCCCCGGTCGGATTGATATTGCCCGAGGCAGCTAAACCGATACCGCCACAGATTGCCGCCGCGATATCGGTCAAGATATCTCCGAAAAGGTTATCTGTAACAACGACATCAAAGCGATCCGGATTGGTAACAAAGAACATCGCCGCAGCATCAACGTGGATGTACTCGGTCGTGATCATCGGATACTCGGTGGCAACTTCATTAAATGTACGGGTCCAGAGGCTTCCAGCACGAGTAAGAACATTGTTTTTATGAACAAGTGAGAGCTTCTTACGATCGCGCTTTTTTGCTAATTCAAATGCATACCTGATTGTTCGCTCAGCGCCTCGTCGAGTGTTGAGTGACTCTTCAGTTGCAATCTCGTGTTCTGTGCCAAGAGCGAGAACTCCACCAGCTCCTACATATGGACCCTCGGTTCCTTCTCGGACAACAACAAAATCAATGGGCGCTGTTGTTGACAATGGACCCGTGACTCCTGGTGCAAGTTTGGCAGGGCGTAAGTTGATGTAATGATCAAAGGCGAAGCGAAGTTTAAGCAAAAGACCGCGCTCGAGAACTCCACTTGGAACGCTGGGATCTCCCACTGCTCCAAGAAGAATGGCATCAGACTTTGCGATCTCTGCCATTACTGAGTCAGGAAGAACTTCTCCGGTGCGATGCCAAAATCCTGCACCTAAGTCGTACTCAGTCTTCGAGAAAGTGGTGTCGTACTTTGCAGCCACTGCATCAAGAATCCGGATACCTTGAGCAACAACCTCAGGACCGATTCCATCTCCAGCAATGACGGCAAGGTTAATCTTCTTCGACATTAGTTCACCAAAGAGACAGATCGAACTAGATCTGCTCCGATTTCCTTTGCAACAGATGCCGCTACAGATTCTGAAACAGATGAATCGACGGTGATCGCCATAAGAGCGCTACCGCCTTGCGCTTGACGCGCAACCTGCATGCCAGCGATATTGATCTTCGCCGCACCTAGCGCGTTGCCAACGGTTCCGACAACGCCCGGACGATCGGAATAACCAAGGAAGAGCATGTTCTCTGATGGTGGAAGATCGAGATCAAAGCCATCAATTGCAATGATCTTTTCGACTTTACGAATTCCCATCAACGTTCCATCAACCTTGATTGACTTTCCGTTACTTAAGGCAAGATGAAGAGAGATCATGCTCCGATATTCAGGGCTATCAGGTGTGGTTGTCACATTTGAGGTGACGCCACGCTCTGTAGCAAGTCCTGGTGCATTGACGTAGGTAACATCCTCAGCACCTGCTGCAAGTAATGCACCCTTAAGCGCACTTGTTGCCAAGATGGATGAATCATGTCCTGAGATATCTCCCATGACTGTGATCTCCATGCTGACAGGAAGTTCTCCAGCTAAAGCAGTTCCGATCTGCGCCATCTTCTCAACTAATGGAAGTGATGGACGAATCTCATCATGGATTGCACCACCCTTAACGTTGACTGCATCAGGTACAAGTTCACCGCCAAGCGCTTTACGAACAGAGACCGCAACTGCGATACCGGCACGTTCTTGCGCTTCATCGGTAGATGCCCCGAGGTGAGGTGTTGCAACAACTTCATCAAGTTCAAAAAGTGGTGAGTCGGTGCATGGCTCTGTGGCGTAAACATCAAGACCAGCACCTGCAACGCGACCTTCTTTGATTGCGTTATAGAGGGCAGTCTCATCAAGGACTCCACCGCGCGCAGCATTAATAATGCGCACCTGTGGCTTGACCTTCTTTAGTGCATCAACGCCGATGAGATTTGCTGTCTCTTTCGTCTTTGGCAAGTGAATAGTGATGAAATCACTACGCTTCAAAAGCTCATCGAGTTCAACAAGTTCAACATTGAGTTGCGCTGCACGCGCTGGTTGTAAATATGGATCGTATGCGATCACATTCATGCCAAAGGCCTGCATACGATGAGCAACGAGTTGACCAATACGACCGAAGCCGACGATGCCAAGAGTCTTCTCAAATAGCTCAGCACCTGTGTACTTTGAACGTGCCCACTTACCGTTACGTAGCGCAGCGTGTGCAGGGGAAACAAAGCGAGCAGACGCCAGCAATAGTGCGATCGCAAGTTCGGCCGCTGAGACGATATTTGATGTCGGTGCGTTAACAACCATGACACCGGCAGCCGTTGCTGCAGGAATATCAACGTTATCAAGACCCACACCTGCACGTGCAACGACACGAAGGCCCTTTGCTGCAGCAATAGCTTCAGCATCCATCTTGGTCGCAGAGCGAATCAGTACAGCATCCACACCTTTGCCCAACGCTTCAAGGAGCTCTGCGCGATTTGCACCGTCGCAGTTACGCACCTCAAAGTCAGGTCCGAGCGCTTCAAGTGTTGCTGGACTTAACTCTTCTGCAATCAGAACAACAGGTTTAGCCACGTGCTGCGCTTCCTTCTTGGTAGTCATCCTTATTGGAGTTCTTCATCCAGCTAAACATCTTGCGAAGTTCGCGTCCTACTGTCTCGATTGGATGTGACTCACCCTTTGCGCGGAGCGCCTTAAATTCTGGTCCGCCCGCTTCTTGATCATCGATGAAGCGCTTTGCAAATGCTCCAGATTGAACATCAGCAAGAACAGCCTTCATGTTCTCCTTTACGCGTGGATCAATAACGCGTGGGCCAGAGACGTAATCACCAAATTCAGCGGTATCTGAAACTGACCAACGCTGCTTTGCGATTCCACCTTCGTACATCAAATCTACGATCAACTTGAGTTCGTGAAGACATTCAAAGTAAGCAACCTCTGGCTGGTATCCCGCCTCGGTCAAAACTTCAAAGCCGTACATCACAAGCTGTGATGCTCCGCCACACAATACTGACTGCTCACCGAAGAGATCTGTCTCGCACTCTTCCGTAAATGTTGTGAGAATTCCGCCTGCGCGAAGTCCGCCAATTGCCTTTGCATAGGAAAGTGTCAACGGCCATGCGGTTCCTGTTGCATCTTGTTCAACTGCAACGATAACGGGAACGCCACGTCCTGCTGAGTACTCGCGACGCACCAAGTGTCCTGGACCCTTAGGTGCAACCATGCATACATCCACATTTGCCGGTGGAGTGATGTAACCAAAACGAATATTGAAACCGTGGCCAAAGAAGATGGCATCCCCAGCTTTGAGGTTTGGCTCGATTGACTCGGTGTAGATGTGGCGCTGAACATGGTCAGGTGCCAAGATCATGATGACGGTTGATTCTTTAACCGCTTCAGCCACACTTGTCACGCGAAGTCCGGCTTCTTCTGCCTTAGCGCGAGATGGTGAACCGTCTTTAAGGCCGACACGTACATCAACACCTGAGTCACGAAGACTCAGTGCATGTGCGTGGCCTTGTGAGCCGTAACCGATGATCGCGACCTTGCGACCCTGGATGATTGAGAGATCTGCATCCTCTTCGTGATACATCGTTGCCACGGTATTTCTCCTTTATCGTTGTTATATCGAGATCTAGTTTAGTTCTGATAATCGGGTTGGGTGTCATGCTTGGTATTGCTGATTGCGCCTTCAAGGACCTCTTCGATCCGTATTACATTGATCAATTTATCTAGCTGGGCGATCACTTGCTCAAGTGAGTGACCTTCGACACTCACTTCGATAATCATCTTTGAAATCTTTGCGTTTTCGGTTGGTCCGACTACCAAAGAATCAATGTTGTAGGTACGGCGTGCAAAGAGGCCAGCAACACGGGCCAAGACGCCAGGTTCGTTTTCGACGAGAACTTCTAATTTATGAATGGCCATTAGAGCTCCTGTGAATCCCAGTCAGGCGCAGTTGCGCGAGCGATCAATATGTCATCGTTAGAAGTTCCAGCTGCGACCATCGGCCACACCATCGCATCGCGATGTACGCGGAAATCCACGACTACTGGTTGATTGTTGATCGACATTGCTTTTTCGATCACTGCATCAACATCTTCAGGACGTTCGCAGGCGAGGCCAACACAGCCCATCGCCTCTGCCAACATTGGGAAGTTTGGAACACGCTTTGATTCAAGGTTGGTATTTGAATAACGGCTGTCATAGAACAAGGTCTGCCACTGGCGAACCATTCCAAGGCTTTCATTATTGATGATTGCAATCTTTACCGGGATGTCATTAAGTGCACAGGTAACAAGTTCTTGATTCGTCATCTGGAAACATCCATCGCCATCGATTGCCCACACGGTTTTATCAGGTGC
>Ga0315906_10000407_pt1 | contig 68903 bp, 60 predicted proteins | sample LakEriMetagenome_4_FD_203526 | JGI IMG/M metagenome (GOLD analysis project Ga0315906, IMG submission 203526) | Freshwater fungal communities from buoy surface, Lake Erie, Ohio, United States - Buoy 2 MA122 | ecosystem: Environmental > Aquatic > Freshwater > Lake > Lake biofilm | place: USA... | reverse complement strand
AGCAAGGGCGCCATGAACAGCCAATAGGGCATTTCCAGCGTGGCGGTCTGGTTGTTCAGGTTCTGGCTGATGGACAAAGCGGCGGCCACGGCCATCAGGCCGAACATGACCACCGCGCACAACTCGATGAACACCTGCAGCACGAAGCGCAGGCCCGCCGGCAGCAGAGCCTGGAACTCCTGCATGCGGATCTGCCCGCCCTCGCGCGTGACCTGGGCCGCGCCCATGAGGGTGAGCGCGATGAGGAAGTAGCGCGCCAGCTCCTCAGCGCCGGACATGGGCACGTTGAAGACGCCGCGCATCACGATCTGCAGGGCAGGCGTGAAGATCAAGGCCGCCAGCAGCAGCAGGCAGACGGCGACAAGGGTGCGGCGCAAGGTCGACATCGGTACTCCGGGTGCGGGCGGATCGGATCGGACCGGACCGGGCCGCAGCGGGGTTCAAGCCGCCGCGGCCAGGGGGCTTACTTGACGGCCTGGATCTGCTGGATCAGCTGGGTCCACTCCGGGAAGTCCTTGATCACCTGGGTGGTCACGGCCTGGCGGAAGGCGTCGAGCTGCAGGCCTTCCTTGTCGGAGATGAAGGTCATGCCCTTGGCCTCCAGGTCCTTGCGGTACTGGTCGAAGGTCTTCCGGTCCCATTCCAGCGTCTTCTGGCCCACCTCGGCCATGGTGTCCTCGATGATCTTGCGGTCACCGGCGGGCACGCCTTGCCAGATCCTCTCGTTGACGAAGACCGACAGCACCGACTGCATATGGCCGGTGAGCATGACGAACTTCTGCACCTCGAAGAGCTTGAGGTTGAAGATGTTGGGCAGCGGGTTCTCCTGGCCCACCACCAGGCCGGTGGCCAGGGCGGTGGCCAGCTCGGACACTTCCACCGGCGTGGCCACGGCGCCCATGCCCGTGAGCATGGACGACCACAGCTTCACGGGCACGCCGCGGTACTTCTTGCCCTTCATGTCCGCGGGGCTCAGCACCCGCTCCTTGGAGGTGAGATGGCGTGTGCCCTGGAAGAAGCTGCCCACGATGCGCATGCCGCCCTTTTGCACCAGCTCGGCGTTGATGGCCTTGAGCGCGTCGGAGTTGCGCGAATCGGTGGCGCGCAGCGCGTGCGCGGCGTCGCGGTAGATGAAGGGCGCATTGAAGACGGCCGTGTTGGGCAGGATCTTGCCCAGCGAGGCGAAGTCGTGGTGGCCCATGGCGATGGCGCCGGACTTGATGCCGTCCACCATCTCGCCCACGCCGCCGAGCTGCGAGTTGGCAAAGACCTGGATCTCCACGCGGCCGTTGGTGCGCTCCTTCACCAGCTTGGCCACCTCGTCGGCGTACAGGGTCTGCGGTGCGTTGGCCACACCCACGTGGGCGTAGCGCAGCTTGATCTGCGCGTGTGCCGCGCCGGCCATCAACAGCGCGGCGGCAGCGGCCAGGCTCAGGGTCTTGAACAGTTTCATGGGGTGTCTCCTTTGGTGTGGTGGGGCTGCAGCGGGGTCAAGGTTGGGTGGGGTCGGCGGCATCCCCGGGTGCCGGCGATCGTTCGTAGAGCTTGAACACGGCTGAGGTGTCCAGCTCGGTGTGGCCCAGGTGGGCCAGCATGCGGTACAGGGTTTGCGCCTGCGCCGTCATGGGCGTGGGCACCTGCAGGCTCTTGGCGAAGGCCTGCACCATGTCCAGGTCCTTGAGCAGCTGGCGCACGTAGCCGCGCGGTGCGAAGTCGCGTGCGCGCATCCGGGGATAGATCTGCTGGAACAGCACACCGTCAGCATGGCCACCGGCCAGCGCCTGCGGCACCAGGTCGGCCTCGATGCCTGCGCTCTCGGCCATCACGGTGAACTCCGCCACGGTGGCGTGCAGGCAGCCCACCATCAGCTGGTTGAGCATCTTGGCCACCAGCCCGCTGCCGGGCGGGCCGAGCACCGTGAAGCGGGCGGCCACGTCGGCCATGAGCGGGGCCAAGGCGGCGCGGTCTTCGTCCGTCGCACCCGCCATGACGGTGAGCGTGCCGCTGTCTGCGGCCACCGGGCCGCCCGAGACCGGTGCGTCCACCCAGGCGCAGCCCCGCTCCTCGCGCAGCCGGGCAATGAAGCCCCGCCCCCGCTCGACCTCGTTGGTGGAGAAGTCCACCACACGCTGGGCTGGTTGCATCACGCGGGCCACACCCTGTGGACCGAACATCACCTGCTCCACGGCATCCGTGGTCGGCAGGTTCAGAAGCACCAGGTCCGCACCCTCTGCGGCCTCGGCGGCTGACGCAAACACCTGCACGCCGTGCCCTGCGGCCTCGTTCATGCGGACCGTGGCGATGTCGTGGCCGCGCACGGACCAGCCGCGCGAGACCAGGTGCCTGCTCATGGGCCCGCCCATCAGGCCCAGGCCGATGTAGGCCAGCACCGGGCGGGGCGTGCCCGAGGGTGTGGGCGGCGTGAGCGTGGTGGCGTTCGTTGTGGTCATGCCGGCAGCCCCATGTCGTACACGCGGATGGCATTGCGGCGGAACAGCGCATCCTGCTCATCGGCCGCGAAGTCGGCCACGATCTCCTCGAAGCCGCCGAAGATCGCCTCGAAACTGCCGCACAGGCTGTCCACCGGGAAGTTGCTGGCGAACATGCAGCGCGGTACGCCAAAGCACTCGATCAAATGCAGCACGATGGGCCGGTTGGCCGGCGCCGTCCAGGCCTGGCCGGGGACGCCGATGCCCGAGATCTTGACGAAGACATTGGGACATGCAGCCACTTCAGCCATCGCGGCGCGCCAGCCGGCCAGGCCTTCAGGGCTGCGGTCGGCCGGCAATCCGGCGTGGTTGATGATGATGTCCGTGCCAGGGAAGTCGCGCGCCAGGGCCGCGGCCTCGGCCATGTGCCACCAGGGCGTCTGGAGATCAAAGCGCAGGCCCAGCGGGGCCAATTGCGCAAAGCCGCTTCGCCAGGCCGGGTCGGTCATGCCGCCGGGTTCAGCCATGCCCGGGCGCGGGTTGGCACGCGGCTTGTGGCGGATGCTGCGCACGAAAGGGAAGGCCGCGTGGTGTGCCAGCAACTCCGCGGCGTCGGGTGCGTCCAGCCGCGTGTGGCCCACGGCCACCGTAGGCAAGCCGGTGTCGCGAACGAGTTCGGCCACGTAGCGCATCTCGCCGCGCGGGTCGGCCGGATCCCACTCGGTTTCCACATACACCGTGCCCTGGACCTCGTAGCCCGCGCTGTCGCCCAGGTAGTCGCCCTTCAGGTAGCTGCGACGCAGGGACCGATAGTCACCGTAGCGAAAGGCGATGGGCGGCTCGTCGCACAGCCACGGGTGGCGGTTGCGGACCAGGTCCCAGAGGTGATGGTGGGCGTCGACGATGCGGCGGGGCATGGCCATGGGCGGCTGAGCAGACGGTGGCAACGCGGAGCTTCAGGCTTGTAGGTGCGGGCCCTCTGGACCCCGGTGCGGGGAAACCCGTGATTGGTAATCCGTAATTACGGGTTGAGAATAGCGAAACTCCACCAGAATCCGATCGTGGTTTTCCCTGCTGTTGATTCCGCTGATGCCCCGGCCGCTGACAAGCAGGCGGCCGCGCTCGCGCCGTCATCGCCCGCAGTGGCCATCAACCGGCCGCGGTTGCATGACGAGGTCACCTCCCGGTTGCGTGACCTGATCGTGGAGAACCAGTTGCGCCCCGGCGAGCGGGTGCCGGAGTTGGAGATCGCTGCGAGCCTGGGGGTGTCGCGCACGCCCATCCGCGAGGCCTTGAAGGTGCTGGCTGCCGAGGGCCTGGTGGAGATGCAACCGCTGCGCGGCGCCATCGTTCGCGCCTTTTCACCCAAGGATGCGCAGGACATGCTGCGGGTGATTGCGCTGCTGGAGGAGTTTGCGGCGCGCCAGGCCTGCAGTGCCCCGCAGGAGCGCATAGCCGCCGTGCTGGCACTGCACGACCAGATGCGCGAGCACTTCCGCCGTCGCGAGCGGCAGCCCTACTTCGCGCTCAACCAGCGCTTCCACGAGTCGGTGGTGGCCCTGGCGGGCAACGAGACGCTGTGCGCCACGCATGCCGCCCTGGCGCAGCGCATGCGCCGCATCCGCTACGTGGGCAACAGCGTGCCCGACAACTGGGGCGCTGCCATGGCCGAGCACGAAGCGATGGCACAGGCCTTGGCCGCACGGGACGCCGATGCCATGGCCCAGGCCATGAGCGAGCACCTCATGAACACCTGGCCCCGCATCGAGCAGGCCGCGCAGCGCGCGGCCGAGGGCTACTGACCCTTTGCTGGACCAACCAACAGCACCGATTGACCCTGTGCCGACCAAGTCCATGTCGTTGGCGGGGAGTGCAACGCACGGGATACTGAGGTCGATATCACGATCTGCTCGGCCGCTGGCAGGAGGCCCTGCTTCGATCGTTCCTCTACACCCGGACAGGAGCAGACCCTCTTGAGTCAAGCCGCAGCCCATGTCGAGCCCGCAAGGGCATTACCGCCGGGTGATGCGCCCGGTGCTGCGATGGATCCGCCTCAGCACCCGCACCTGCCAGCCTTGTTGAGCGAGGCGGCGGCCAGGTTCGCTTCTCAGGTCGCCTTCACGACCTGCATGCCCAACGGCATGCATGGCTCGCTCACCTTCGCCCAGGTGGACGCCCTCGCGTCCGACTTCGCCGTCTACCTGCGCAACGTGCTGGGTCTGGCGCCCGGCGCGCGGGTGGCGCTGCAGACGCCCAACTGCCTGGCCTACCCGGTGTGCGCCTTCGGCATCCTCAAGGCCGGATGCGTCCTGGTCAACACCAACCCGCTCTACACCGCCCCGGAGATGGAGCACCAGTTCGTCGACAGTGGCGCCGAGGCGCTGGTGATCGTGGACATGTTCGCCGACCGGCTGGAGGGCCTCCTGCCGCGCACCTCGATCCGACGGGTCGTCGTGTGCGAGGTATCCCAGTTCTTCCCCGCCGTGCCGCGTGCCGTGATCCGCGGCGTCATGCGCTGGTGGAACCGGGCGCTGCCGCCAGTGGCGGTCGAGCACGTGCGCCTGCGGCAGGCGCTGGCCGAGGGCCGCCAGGCGCGCGAGCGCCAGGGCGTGGATGTGAACGCCTTCACGGCGGACACCACCTGGCAGACGCTGGCCGCGCTGCAGTACACGGGGGGTACCACCGGGCGCAGCAAGGGCGCGATGCTCACGCACGGCAACTTCCTGCACAACGTGGCCCAGTCGTTCTCCATGGGGCGCAGCCACATCCAGGAGGGTGGGGAGGTCGTGCTCACCGCGCTGCCGCTGTATCACATCTTCGCCTTCACCTTCAACCTGTTGTGCTTTTTTGTCGCAGGTGCCCGCAACGTGCTGGTGCCTAACCCGCGCCCCATCCAGAACCTGCAGCGTGCCTTCGACAATTACCCCATCACCTGGGTGAGCGGGGTGAACACCTTGTTCAACGCGCTCACCAACGAGGAGTGGTTCACCGCCTTCCCGCCGGCCCACTTGAAGGCGGCGGTGGCTGGCGGCGCGGCGCTGCAGCGCGCGGTGGCTGAGCGCTGGAGCCGCATCACCGGCACGCGTATCGCCGAGGGCTACGGCCTGACCGAAAGCTCGCCCGTGGTGTGTTTCAACCCGCTCGAAGGCCTGCACAAGCCCGACTCCATCGGTATCCCGGTGCCGGGGACCGAGGTGCGCCTGGTCGATGACGCTGGCGCCCCTGTGGCGGCAGGTCAGCCGGGCGAACTGGTGGTCCGTGGCCCGCAGGTGATGAGCGGCTACTGGCAGCAGCCCGAGGAGACGGCCCGCACGCTGCGCGACGGCTGGCTGCACACGGGCGATATCGCCATAGTGGACGAGGATGGCTACTTCCGCATCGTCGACCGCAAGAAGGACGTGATCCTGGTGTCGGGCTTCAATGTCTATCCCAACGAGGTCGAGGAGGTCATCGCCCAGCTCGACGCCGTGCTGGAGGTGGCGGTGATTGGCGTGCCCGACGAGCGCAGCGGCGAGGCGGTGCGCGCCTGCATCGTGCTGCAGCAGGACGGTCTGACCGAAGAGCAGGTACGCGCACATTGCAAGCGCTTCCTGACCGACTACAAGGTGCCGCGCAGCGTGGAGTTCCGCGCCGAGATGCCCAAGTCACCCATTGGCAAGATCCTGCGCAAGGACCTCAAGGCCGAGCTCACCCGCCGCCAGGCCGGCTGACACGAGCCCGCCACCGGAGAACCCTCAGATGCTCACTGAATTCGAGACCCGGCTGCTCGGGATCATGATGATGGCCATCATGCTGGGCATGGGCGCATCGCTGACCTTCAAGGACTTCCGCATCGCCTTTCGCAAGCCGCAGGGCATTGCGGTGGGGCTGGTGTGCCAGTACGGGATCATGCCCTTCCTGGGCTACGCGCTGGCCGTCACCTTGGGCCTGCCGCCTGCGCTGGCCATTGGCGTCATCCTGATCGGCTGCATGCCGGGCGGCACCACCTCCAACATCTTCACCTACTTCAGCAAGGGCGCGCTCGCACTGTCGATCATGATGACCATCTGCTCCACCCTGGCAGCGGTGGTGATGGTGCCCGCTCTGCTGTCGTTCTACTCCGGCTTGAAGGGGCTGCCGGCAGAGTACGCGGTACCGGCGGCCAATGTGGCGCAGGTGCTGGTGGTGCTGATCGTGCCCACGCTGATCGGCATGGTGTTGCGCAAGTGGAATCCCAATGTCGGCGCCACCATCGAGCTCGTCGGCGGGGCGCTGGGCATCTTCGTCATCCTGTTCCTGATCGGCACCTGGGTACCGCGCAACCACATGCTGCTGGCCACCACGCCCTGGTCGGTGTACTTCGCGGCCATCGGTCTGGGCCTCTTCGGCATGGCGCTGGGCTACGCGCTGTCGCGCCTGCTGCGCCAGGACACCCGCCGCTCCCGCACCATCGCACTGGAAACCGGCATCCAGAACGGGCCGTTGGCGGTGCTGATCATCCTGCTCACCTTCAAAGGCGAGATGCAGCAGCAGGTGCTGCTGGTGCCGGTGCTGTATTCCCTGTTCATCGTGCTCACGTCCAGTGCCGTGACGGTCTGGTTCCGCCGCACGACGACCCGCGAGGAACTCGCCCGCGACCAGGCCAAGGTGCCCACGAACGCCGCCACCGCCGGCTGAGTGCCTGGCGCGCTGCATCGGTCCCGGGAAGGGACCGCAGGCCGGCCTGCGGACGTGACCGGGCCTGGGGCTACTCCACCTTGCCGATGCGCTTGACCGCCTCGGCCATGACCTTGGCGTCGGCGTCCCAGTAGGCCTGGAATTCGGGCGCGTCCAGGTACTCGATGGGGCTGCCGGCCTTGCCGATGGTGGCGATGACGGCCGGGTCGGCCGCGGCCTTGCGCGAGGCGGCGCGCAGCTTCTGGATGATGTCCTCGGGCGTGCCGGCGGGCACGAACAGGCCGGCCCATTGCGCGAACTTCACGGGCTGGCCCAGTTGCGTGAGGCTGGGCACCTCGGGCAGGGATTGCAGCGGCTTGTCACCCCAGTGGCCCAGGGCCCGCAGCTTGCCGGACTTGATGTGCTGCGCCACGGTGGACGGCCCACTGGCCACGGCGTCGATCTGCCCGCCCAGCAGCGCCAGCACGGCAGGGCCCGCGCCCGTGAAGGGCACGTGCGTGGCCGGGAAGCTGGCACTGGCCTTGAGCATTTCCATGGGCACGTGCATGGTGCCGTAGTTGCCCGAACTGCCGTAGTTGAAGCCGCCGGGCTTCTTCTTCGAATCGGCCACGAACTCGGCCAGCGTCTTCCACGGGGCTTCGGCCCGCACCACCAGCACGGTGGGGTCGGCCGTGAAGCGGGCGATGGGCTTGAACTGGTTGAGCGTGAAGGCGGGCTTGCGGCCGAACAGCAGGTCCGCCTCGGGCAGGATGGAGATGGACGACAGGCTCATCAGGAGCGTGTAGCCATCGGGCGCCGCGCGCGACGCGGCGGCAATGCCCAGCCCGCCGCCCGCACCGGCGCGGTTCTCCACCACGATGGTGGCCTTGAGCTCGCGCGCCAGCGCCTCGGCCACCGGCCGGGCCACGGTGTCGGCCACGCCGCCGGGCGGGAAGGGCACGATCATGGTGATGTTGCGGCCTTCTGGCCAGGCGCTCTGGGCGGCTGCGGGCTTTGCGCCCAGACTCGCGGCGAGCGCGGTGGTCGCAGCGGCGGCGATCAGGTGGCGGCGTTGCATGGTGGTGTCTCCTTGGGGGTCAGGTCCGGGGCGCTCAGGCGTCCACGAAGCGGTTGCTGAGCGTGCCGATGCCGTCGATCTCCACGACCACGGTGTCGCCATGCTTCAGCCATGAGGGCGGGTTCAGGCCCATGCCCACGCCGGCCGGCGTGCCCGTGGCGATGATGTCGCCCGGCAGCAAGGTGATGCCGCGCGAGCAGGTCTCGATCAGGGTGGGCAGGTCGAAGATGAGGTCTTGCGTGCGGGCGTCCTGTCGCAGGTCGCCATTGACCCAGCAGCGCACCCGCGTGTCGGTGCCGTCGAGCTCGTCAGCGGTCACGATCCACGGGCCCATGGGGCAGAAGGTGTCGAAGCTCTTGCCCAGGTCCCACTGCTGGTGGCGCATCTGCACGTCGCGCGCCGTCACGTCGTTGACGATGGTGTAGCCGAAGACATGCGACAAGGCTTCGGCCTTGCTGATGTTGCGCCCGCCCTTGCCGATGATGATGGCCAGCTCGGCCTCGTAGTCGATCTGGCTGGAGACCGCCGCGCCGGGCAGCCGCACGTCGGTGCCGGTGGCCACCACGCACTCGGGCACCTTGGTGAAGACGATGGGCCAGGCCTGCGGGTCGGCGTTGCTGTTCTTGAAGACCGTCTCGCGCAGCTCCTTGGCGTGGGCGTGGTAATTGCGGCCCACGCACCAGACGTTGCGCCGGGGCAGCGGGATGGGGGCTTCCAGCTGCACGCTGTCCAGCGACACGGCAGCGCCTGCAGCACTGGGCAGAGCCTCACCGCGGGCGGCGCGTTCCACCAGCGGCAGGGCGCCACGCGCGGCGTCTGCGGGTGTCAGGGCCAGGGGCGTGACGGTGCGGCCTTGGGTGTCGACGAGGCCGACGTGGCGTTGGCCTTGATGGAGGTAGGTGGCGATGCGCATGGTCTGCAATCGTGTCGCGAGCCCCGTCAGGGTTCCGCAGCATCCGGTGGGTGAACGAAGGCGCGGATGCTAACCCCGGCCCAATGACCGACTGTGGCTGTTGGCTGAAACGTCAGCCAACGCCAATGCACAAGCGCCAGCCCCACAATTCCTCACCTTCCGCAGGGTTGTTGGCGGGTCAGATGGGCTGTGGCTTGCGCGTCCACCCCCACCGACATCGACCCTTCGCAGCGCATCTGTTTTGCTACCCCACTGGAAACTCTCATGAACCGTCACCGCTCCCTTCGCCGACTGACCTTCCTGGCTGCCTCGGCTCTTGCGCTTGCAGGGAGCGGGGCCCAGGCCCAGGACTGGCCCAGTGCCAAGCCTGTGCGCGTGGTCGTGCCATTTGCCACGGGCGGCTCCGCCGACGTCTTTGGTCGCATCGTGGCGCAGCGTCTGCAGGAGGCCCTGGGCCAGAGCTTCGTGGTGGAAAACCGCCCTGGCGCCGGCTCCATCATCGGCACCGACGCCGTGGCCAAGAGCGCGCCTGACGGCTACACCCTGCTGGTGATGAGCAACACCCACACCGTCAACGAGTCGCTCATCCCCAACAAGCCTTACCAGCTGATGCGCGACTTCGTGGGCATCGCCCCCATCAACGCGTCTGACCTGGTGCTGGTGGCGCGAGCCGGTCTGCCCACGGCCCGCCTGGGCGAGCTGCTGGGGGCCGCCAAGGCCAAGCCGGACGGCATGACCTACGCCTCCTCCGGCCCCGGCACCCCTTACCACATGGCCGGCGAACTGCTGAAGGCCATGGCGGGCGTGAAGATCGTGCACGTGCCCTACAAGGGCAGTGCCCAGGCCCGCACCGACGTGCTGGGCGGCCAGGTGGACATGATGTTCGACGCCATTCCCACCATGGTGGAGCAGGTCAAGGCCGGCAAGGTCAAGGCTGTGGCCGTGACGGGCAAGGCACGTTCGCCCATCCTGCCGGATGTGCCCACAGCCTCCGAGGCGGGCGTGCCGGGCTATGAAGCCACCATCTGGCTGGGCATCATGGCGCCCAGGGGCACTCCGGCGGCCATCGTCAACCGGCTGAACGCCGAGATCTCCAGGATCACCGCCAACCCGGAGCTGCGTCGCCAGTGGGCGGGGCAGGGCACGGCCGCCCTGTCGATGAACGTGGACGAGTTCACCAAGTACCTCAATGAGGACATCGCCAAGTGGTCCAACCTGGTGAAGAGCGCCGGCATCAAGGTGGATTGAGGATCATGACGACGACGCTGCATCTGCTGTGCGCCGGCGCTGCGCAGGGCCTCGTGACCGCGCTGCAGCCGCGCCTGCTGCAGGAGCTGGGGGCCCAGACTGGCGGCCGCTTCGGCGCCGTGGGCGCGATGAAGGAGGCCTTTGCAGCGGGCGAGCCCTGCGACCTCTTCGTCTCCAGCGACGCCATCGTCACGGCGCTGATTGCAGAAGGCCTGTTGCGGCCTGACAGCCGCACACCGCTGGGGCGCGTGCGCACCGGTGTGGCGGTGCGTTCGGGCTCACCCCACCCTGCGGTGGGCACGCCCGAAGCGCTGACGGCGGCCCTGCGCGCGGCCGATGTGGTGCACTTCCCCGACCCCCAGCGAGCCACTGCCGGCATTCACTTTGCGAAGGTGCTGCGGGACCTGGGGCTGGATGATGAGCTGCAGCCCCGTATCCGCACCTTCCCCAACGGCGCCACGGCCATGCGCGAGCTGGCAGCGTCGTCGGCTGCAAGCCCCATCGGCTGCACGCAGGTGACCGAGATCCTGTTCACGCCCGGCGTGGATCTGGTGGGGCTGCTGCCGCCGCAGTTCGAGTTGGCCACGGTCTACACCGCCGCGGTGCCCGTGCGCGCCAGCCACCCCACGCTGGCCGCACGCTTTATCGAAATGATGACCGCGCCCGACACGGCTGGGCTGCGCCAGCGCTGCGGTTTCGAGCCCTGACCGCCCTGGTTCCGCCATTCCCCTGGAGACACCTCATGCAACGCCGAAAACTCCTCACCGCCTTGCCCGCAGTTTCCGTTGTGGGTGCCAGCACTCTGGGCGCACCCTGGACGGCTGCGCTCGCGCAGGCCTTTCCCAACCGCTCCATCAAGTACATCGTGCCGGTGGCCGCTGGCGGCGGCAGCGACCTGGTGGGCCGTACCGTCACCGAGCGCTGGGGCCGCGCGCTGGGCCAGAGCTTCGTCGTGGAAAACATCGGCGGTGGTGGTGGGGCGATTGCCTGCCAGACCACGGCCAAGGCCGCGCCCGACGGCTACACCCTGCTGCAGGGCTACGTGGCCACGCACGGTACCAGCCCGGCCACGCGCAGCAAGCTGCCCTACGACCCGATCAAGGACTTCACGCCCATCGCGATGATCGGCGCCACGCCTAACGTGCTGGTGGTCAACGCCAGCCTGCCCGTGACCACCATCGGCGAATTCACGCAGTGGCTGAAGAAGAACCCGGGCCGCGCCAGCTACGGCTCGGCCGGCCAGGGCTCGCTCACGCACCTGACGATGGAGCTGTACAAGCAGGCCACCGACACCTTCGCCGTGCACATTCCCTACCGCGGCATCGCCCCGGCCTTCACCGACCTGCTGGCCGGGCAGACGCAGGCCATGTTCCCAGGTCTGGCGGCGGGCCTGCCGCACATCCGCAGCGGGCGTGTGCGCCCGCTGGCCGTCACCGGCAACACCCGGCATCCGGCACTGAAGGACGTCCCCACCATGATCGAGGCCGGGTTCAAGGGCTTTGATGCGCTGCAGTGGTACGGCGTGGTCGGCCCGGCGGGCATGCCCGCGGCGGTGGTCACCCGGCTCAACGACAGCCTGGCCTCGGTGCTGACGTCCGGTGACCTCAAGGACAAGCTGGCTGCCGAGGCCGTGGAGCCCTGGCCCATGAGGCCCGAGGCCTTCGGCCAGTTCATCCGCGAGGACATCGCGCGCTGGACCAAGGTGGCCAAGGACCGCAAGATCGACCTGGACGCCTGAGAGCCGCAACTTCCCAGAGATCACGGGAGCGCGCCAAGAGCCTTCACAGGCTTGTGGTCCCGCTCCTGAACCACGACTGACCGAGACCGTTCCCATGGCCCGCAACACCCAGGTCGCTGCCGACCACCACGCCCCGCCCGTCACCCGCATCCTGGCCGAATTCGTCGCCCACCACCCTTCCCGAGGCTGGAGTGACGCGGTAGACCACGAGGCGCACCGCACGTTCCTGAACTGGCTGGGCTGTGCCGTGGGGGCGTCGCATCACGAGTCCGTTGTCGCCGCGCTGGCGGCGGTGCAGATGCTGCAGCCCGCGCCTCAGGCCACGCTGCTGGGCCGCGCCGAGCGGGTGGACATGGCGAGTGCCGCGCTGGTCAACGGCATCTCTTCGCACACCTTCGACTTCGACGACACGCACCTCAAGACCATCATCCACCCGGCAGGCCCGGTGGCCTCGGCGCTGCTGGCCCTGGCGGAAGTGACCGGGGCCACCGGCCGTGCCTTGATCGACGCGCTGGTGCTGGGCATTGACGTCTCCTGCCGCGTGGGCAATGCGATGTACCCCGAGCACTACGACCGGGGCTGGCACATCACCGGCTCCACCGGCACGCTGGGTGCAGCGGCCGCCTGCGCTCGCCTGCTGGGGCTGGACGTGGAGCGCACGCAGATGGCGCTGGGCATCGCGGCCTCGCAGCCTGTGGGCCTGCGCGAGCAGTTCGGCTCCATGACCAAGCCGCTGCACCCGGGCGCGGCGGCGCGCGCCGGCCTGATGTCGGCGCTGATGGCACGGCACGGCTACACCGCCAGCCCCCGCGCCCTGGAGGCTCCACGCGGACTGATGCAGGTGGTGTCCACCAAGCACGATTGGCGCGAGATCACCGAAGAGCTGGGCCAGCGTTTCGAGATCTCCTTCAATGCCTACAAGCCTTTCGCCTGCGGCATCGTGGTGCACCCGGGCATCGATGCCTGCGCCCAGTTGCGCGCCCGGGGCGTGAAGCCCGAAGACGTGGAGCGCATCGAGCTCAAGGTGCACTCGCTGGTGCTGGAGCTGTGCGGCAAGAAGGAGCCGGCCGACGGGCTGCAGGCCAAGTTCAGCATCTACCACGGCTGCGCCGCGGGCCTGATGTTCGGCCGTGCTGGCGAGGGCGAGTACGCCGACGCCGTGGTGACCAGCCCGGCGATGGTGGACCTGCGGCGCAAGGTGGTGGCCACGGTGGACGACGCCATTGCCGAAGAGCAGGTCGACGTGACGGCCGTGTTGCTTGACGGCCGGCGCGAGCATGTCTTCATCGAGCACGCCATCGGCTCGCTGCAGAGCCCGATGAGCGACGCAGATCTGGAAGCCAAGTTCCATGGCCAGGCCGACGAGGTGCTGGGCGCGCCGCGTGTGCAGGCGCTGATCGACGCTTGCTGGGGCGTGGGTGCGGCCCCGAATTTGCGGGCTGTCCTGGATCGGTCTGCAGCGTGACGCCTGTCGGTCCTGGGTCTGCGGCGGAAACGCCGGCCCGTTGGCCGACCAAGCGGTGAAGTCCAAGAAAACCCGGTTGCCACCTTGTTCCACTGGCCCGATCATCGGTGCCAGAGCAGAAGGAGCGCGACCATGATCGACCGTAGAACCGCATTGGCGGCCGCCCTGGGCGTGGCGGCGTCGCCGGCGCTGAGGGCGCAGGCGCAGGGGGCATTTCCGGCCCGGATGATCCGCATCGTGCCCTTCGGCACGGCTGGCGGCCCGATCGACACCCTGGCGCGCGCCTATGCCGAGAAGCTGCAGGCCCGCTTCGGCCAGACCGTCATCGTGGAGGCCAAGCCGGGGGCCAGCGGGATCATCGCTGCCGACTTCGTGGCCAAGGCGCCGGCCGACGGGCACACGGTGCTGTTCACCATGCCGCTGACGCACATCAACGTACCCATCCTGCAGCCCAAGGTGCCCTACGACCCGGTGCGCGATTTCACCCCGCTGTCCATCGTGGCCACGGGCGGGCCGATGATCGTGGCCCGGGCCGATGCGCCCTATGCCGATGTGCAGGGGCTGGTGGACTTCGCCAAGCGGGGCAACCGTCCGCTGACCTACGGCACCTGGGGCATCGGCAGCTCGGCCCACCTGTTCGGCGAGTTGCTCAAGCGCCAGACCGGCGCGGCGCTCACCCACGTGCCCTACAAGGCCGAGGCGCAGGTGCACAGCGACCTGTTCGGCGGTGCGCTGGACTTTGCCTGGTCCAACCCGTCTACGGCGCGCGGCCACGTGCAGGCCGGCAAGATGAAGGTGCTGGCCATCGCCGGCAGCCGCCGTGTCTCCGCCCTGCCGCAGGTGAGCACGTTCATGGAACAGGGCTGGAAGGGCTTTGACGTGGACAGCTGGATCGGCATCTACGGACCGGCCCGTCTGAGCGCCGAGGTGCAGGCGGCCTGGGTGGCGGCGCTGCGCGAGACCACCGCCTTGCCGGACGTGGCGCAGCGCCTCACAGCCTTCGGCTTCGAACCCCTGGGCAGCACGCCGGCGCAGTTCGCCGAACGGGTGCAGGCCGACACCCCGAGGGTGGCCGACCTGATCAAGGCGGCGGGCGTCACGGCCGACTGAAACTGACTGGGCCCGCCCCCGGGCCAGGCGCCACCGGCAGCCCGCATCGACCCCTTTTCCCGGAGCCCTGCGCCATGAACGCCCCTGACCGCCCTTTCGAACCTGGACCGGACACGGGCACCGCCTATGGCCGCCCGGCGCCGACCTACCGCGCCGAGTTGACCGAGGTGGGCCCGGGCAAGCCCATGGGCGAGTTGCTGCGGCGCTATTGGCACCCCGTCGGCCTGAGCCGCGACGCTGGCACCACGCCCCGCAAGGTGCGGGTGCTGGGCGAGGACCTGATCCTGTTTCGCGACGGGGCCGGTCGACCAGGCCTGGTCTACCCGAACTGCACGCACCGCGGCACCTCCCTGTACTACGGCAAGGTGGAGGAGCGCGGCATCCGCTGCTGCTACCACGGCTGGCTGTTCGACGTGCAGGGCCATTGCCTGGAGCAGCCTTGCGAGCCCGAGGGCGGCACCTCCCGCGGCCGGCGGCGCCAGCCCTGGTACCCGGTGCAGGAGTTGTACGGCCTGGTCTGGGCCTACATGGGCCCGCCCGAGCGTAAGCCGATGCTGCCGCGCTATGAGTGCCTGGACGTGCTGGACGCAGGCGAGTTCCTGGAGGCGGATGACAGCAGCATTGGCGGCGGCGGGCCGCCCATCATTCCCTGCAACTGGCTGCAGCACTACGAGAACCTGGTGGACCCGTTCCACGTGGTGATCCTGCATTCCGCCTTCAGCGGCACGCAGTTCGTGCCCGAGATGGCGGTGATGCCGCAGGTGCGCTGGGAGGCCTATGAGCACGGCGTGCGCACGGTGTCGCACCGCACGCTGCCCGACGGGCGCACCTTGCGGCGCATCAGCGAGGCCGGCCTGCCCACGCTGCGGGTGATCCCCAGCCCGCGGCTGGGCCGCTTCGGCCGGGTGGAGTCGCTGGGCTGGGTGCTGCCCATCGACGACCACCACTTCCGCATCTACGTGGTCGGCCGCGTGCGCGAGGTGGGTGAGTTGCGGGCCATGCGCACGCGCATGAACGGCAAGCTGTGGGAAGAGATGACCGAGGCCGAACACCGTGACCACCCCAACGACGTGGAGGCCATGGTCAGCCAGGGCGTGATCGCCCACCACTCGGAAGAGCACCTGGTCACCAGCGACAAGGGCATCGTGCTGCTGCGCCGCCTGCTGGAGCAGCAACTGGCCGCCGTGCGCGAGGGCCGTGACCCGGCGGGCGTCAGCTTCGACCCTGCGGCACCCGCTGTGGTGTTCCAGGCGGGGAACTGGGTGGAGCCGGCGTCGCAGGGTTCGCTGGACGGCTGAGGAAGCTGCCCTGTTCCGCCTCCACTCCCATCGGGATCGCCCGGTCCACCTGGGCGTGTTGCCCACCGAGCGCCTGCGCCGGGACCCGCTGGCGCCGATCGCCGAGGCCGTGCAACCCGCGGACGGTGGCCGCGCGGGCCCGCACGCGGCGGCCGGGTCCATCCTGGAGTACCGGCGCCTGATCGGACCGCTGCTGAATGGCGCCGCGGCTGCAGCGAAGGCGCCGATCCCCGACGACCCGCTGCTGCGCCAGCAGCACCTCAAGGCGGCGGCCTGTTTCCTGGATGCGACGTTGGCGGGTGTGTGCCGGCTCGAGCCCAGGGAATCCAAGCTGGCCGCGATGGTGAACGACGGGAGCGCCGCGTCGGCGCCACCTACCCACGCCCTCGTCTTCCTCATCGAGTTCGGCCGCGAGCCGGCCGAAGGTGAGCCTGGCGACGCCTGGATCCGGGGCAGCAACGCCGAGCGCACCGACCTGCGCTGCGCCGAGGTGGCCGCCGTGCTAGCGGGCTACCTGCGCACCCTGGGCTGGCACGCCCGCGGGCATGTGGCAGGTAACACCGCGCTGGACCTGCCGGCGCTGGCCCAGCGCGCCGGCGTGGCACGCGCCGTGGAGGGGGTGCTGCAAATGCCGTTCTCGCGCCGAGGCTTTCGCATCGGCGTGGTCACCACCAATCTGGACATCGCCTGCGACGCGCCCATCGCCGCCGACGAGTCGCTCGAATGGCCCGATGACGATGCCCGTCAGGGTGTGGGCGGCACGCGGCCGGCCTTCGAGGACGAGGCCCTGGCGCAGCGCCCCGTGCACCTGGGCCGCTGGCCCATGGAACGCATCCGCCGCGTGGCGCAGCCCACCACCATGATCGACCGCGCACGCATCCAGCGCGTGCCCAAGCGCGCCGACCTCTTCACCCGCGCCCTGGCCGGTGACCTGGGCCCGCGCGCGCAGCAGGAGCGGACGCGCTTCGCGATCAAGCACCCGCTGGCCTTGGCGATGACGCCGCTCATTCGGGGGCTGGTGCCGCTGCAGGGCCCGCGCGAGAAGCTGCAGCCCACCGGTTGGGGCGGGGACCTGTCGGACCCCCTGCGCAACGCGCAGTCCCTCAAGGCGCTGGGCCACTTCCTGGGGGCAGACTTCGTGGGCCTCTGCGAGGCCGAGCCCTGGATGTGGTACTCCCACGACGAGGTCGAAGGCCGGCCCATCGAGCCGTACCACCGTTACGCGGTGGTGATGCTGATCGACCAGGGCTTCGAGACCATGGAAGGCGCCTCGGGCGACGACTGGATCTCCGGGGCGCAGTCCATGCGCGCCTACCTGCGCGGCGCGCTGATCGCCGGACTGATGGCCGCACACGTGCGGCGCATGGGCTTTGGCGCGCGGGCCCACTCCAACGCCCACTCCGAAGTGCTGCACCTGCCCGCCGTGCTGATGGCCGGGCTGGGCGAGCTCTCACGCATTGGCGAGCTGGTCCTCAACCCCTTCATCGGCCCGCGCTCGAAGTCCGTGATCTTCACCACCGACCTGCCGCTGCAGGTGGACCAGCCCATCGACTTCGGTCTGCAGGACACCTGTGCGCAGTGCCTAAAGTGCGCGCGCGAGTGCCCGTGCAACGCCATCCCCTACGGCCCCAAGACCGTCTTCAACGGCTACGAGATCTGGAAGCCGGACGTGGAGAAGTGCGGCAAGTACCGGCTGACCAACATGAAGGGTTCGGCCTGCGGGCGCTGCATGAAGACCTGCCCCTTCAACAGCGAAGATCTGGTGGCGTACGAGAGGCTGCTGTGGCAGGCCATCGAGAAGCCGGAAACTCGGCGCCATCTGATCGAGTACGACGACCGCATGGGCGGCGGCGAGCGCAACCCGGTCAAGCGCTGGTGGTGGGACCTGGAGATCGTTGACGGCGTGGCGGTTGCGCCGGTGGCCGGGGTGAACGAGCGCGACCTGTCACCGGGGCGCGATGAGCGCCTGGCGGCGGCGCAGAAGATCGCCGTCTTCCCGCCCCACCTGCAGCCCGCGGGCGGCACGACCATGTCCACTGTGGTGCCGCTGGAGCGGGCCGCGGGTTTGCGCGCTGCCCAGGAGGCGCAGCGGGACCCCTCACCAGGACGGTGTTGACGGGCAGTTCGTGAACCGGTCTGCGCAATCGGCCTGCCCGGCGGAGCGTCGGGCCGGGCCGGGGAGCCCTGGCCTCAGGATCTTGTGCGCCCGCGCTGGCGCCCCGCCTTGGGCAAGGCGCAGGTGGCGGCGAGGTGGTCGGCCTGGATCTGCAAGCGGTCGAGCATGGCCTGCAGCGCGCCGATGGTCTCGGGTGACAGCACGCTCAGCAGTTCGCGGTTCAGCGCCGCGATCTCGGGGAAGAGTTGGGCGTGCAGGCGCCGCCCGCGGTCGGTGAGCTCCACATGGGCATAGCGCTGGTCGCTGGCCTGCACGGTGCGCCGCACCCAGCCCTTGGCCACCACGGCCGACAGGGCGCGCGAGGTGCGGGCGCGGTCGAGCTGGGCCTGGGTCGCCAAGGTGGAAGGATGCATCGCACCGCCTTCGGCCAGCAGGGCCAGCATGCGCCATTCGCGCCGCGTGATCCCGTAGCGCCCTTCGCACAGGCGCACCGCAGGCACGCCCGCCGCGCCGGCAAGACGGCTCAGGCGGTACAGCAGCAGGTCGCCCAGCGCCTGCGGGTCTGCCATGCGGGGGCTGCCAGCCGCAACGATAAGAGCCTCAGACACTCGTGTAAACCCTCGGGGCAATTGATTAGATCAATTCATTCTGGGCGGCTAGATTGCGTTTCACAACCCCGGTACAACCCGGGGACGATGAGGTTTTGCCGAGGAGACACCCCATGAAGCGCCGCGATTTCACCGCCCTGGCCGCCGCTGCCAGCCTGTTGCCTGCCGCCTACGCGCAGAGCGACAAGACCATCCGCCTGCTGGTGGGCTTTCCGCCGGGGGGCTCGATCGACATCGTGTCGCGGGTGCTGGCCGAGAAGATGAAGGATGACCTCAAGGTCAACATCCTGATCGAGAACAGGGCGGGCGCCGGCGGCCGGGTGGCGGCTGATCTGCTCAAGGCTGCGCCGGCCGACGGCAGCGTGGTGATGATCACCCCCATCGTGGTGCCGGTGCTGGCGCCGCTGGTCTTCTCCAAGCTCAACTACAACCCCGCCACCGACTTCGCCCCCGTGGGCCATGTGTGCAGCTTCAACTTTGCGCTGTCGGTGCCGGCCAGCCTGCCGGTCAAGAACATCCCCGAGTTCGTGGCCTGGCTCAAGGCCAACCCGCAGAAGGCCAACTTCGGCTCACCCGCACCGGGCAGCTTGCCGCACTTCTTCGGCGAAATGCTCTCGCGCGAGGCCAAGGCCGACATGGTGCACGTGCCGTTTGCCGGTGGCGCGGCGATGATGAACGCCATCATGGGCGGGCAGGTCTCCGCGGGCATTGACGTGCTGCTGGAGGCACTCGAAGCCCACAAGGCCGGCAAGGTGCGCATCCTGGCCACCTCGGGCGACAAGCGCAGCGCCGTGCTACCCGACGTGCCCACCTTCAAGGAGTCCGGCTTCCCCAACATCGTGGCCTCGGGCTGGTTTGCGATGTACGCCCCCGCCAAGACGCCGGTCCCCGCCATCGAGGCCATGAACCGCGCCCTGAACAAGGCCCTGACGAATCCCGAGGTGCTGGACCGCTTCGGCAAGCTGGCGCTGGAAGCGGGTGGCGGCAGCCCGGCTGACCTGACCAGGCTCGAGCAGGCGTCGACCGCGCGCTGGGCGCCGGTGGTGAAGGCGACGGGGTTCAGGGCGGATTGATGGGCGAGGCCTACCTCCCCGACACCTTCATCCAGAACGCCTGGTACGTCGCGGCCTGGGACCACGAGATCGGGCCAGACGCGCTGTTCCCACGCACCCTGCTGGGCAAGCCGCTGCTGTTCTACCGCAAGGCGGATGGCGCGGTGGTGGCCATGGATGACCGGTGCTGCCACCGGGCCGCGCCGCTGTCCATCGGCCGCAAGGAAGGCGACTGTGTGCGCTGCCTGTACCACGGGCTGAAGTTCGACCCTGCGGGCGTTTGCGTCGAGATGCCGGGCCAGGAGCGCATTCCGCCCATGGCGCGGGTGCGCAGCTACCCCGTGGTGGAGCGCGACCGCTTCGTGTGGATCTGGATGGGCGACCCCGAGAAGGCCGACCCGTCCACCCTGCTCAGCTTCTTCTGGCATGCCAGCCCCGAGTGGGCCATGAAACCGGGCTACATCCACTACCAGGCGCATGTGCAGTTGGTGGTGGACAACCTGCTGGACTTCGCCCACCTCTCCTACGTGCACCCCACCACGCTGGGCACGGCGCGCAACGCGCAGGTGCGGGCGCAGGTGGAGCCCATCGAGGGTGGGCTGCGCATCACGCGCTGGGCGCTGGACGACGAGATGCCCCCCAACCACCAGCGCGTGGCCCGCTTCCAGGGCCGGGTGGACCGCTGGCAGATCTACGAGTGGCACCCGCCGGCCTTCATGCGCATGGACGCGGGCTCGGCCCCGGCGGGCACGGGCGCGCCCGAAGGTCGTATCGCCGAGTTGGCGATGAGGTTCCGCCACACCTCGGTGCAGACGCCCGAGACGTCGCGCACCACCCACTACTTCTTCTGCCAGGCGCGCAACTTCGAGCTCGCCAACCCGGCCATGACCGAGGCCATCTTCCAGGACGTCAGCACCGCCTTTGCCGAGGACCGCAGCATGATCGAAGCGCAGCAGAAGATCCTGGACGCCTCGCCGGGCTTCCAGCCCGTGGCCACCACGCACGACCAGGCGCTGAACATGGCGCGGCACATCGTCCGCCAGCGCCTGAAGGCGGAAGGGCATTCGGGGGTGGCGTCATGAGGCTCCAGGGCAAATCCGCCATCGTCACCGGCGCGGCCTCGGGGTTTGGCGCGGCCATTGCCGAGCGCTTTGCCGCCGAGGGCGCACAGGTGGTGGTGGCGGATCTGAACGAGGCCCAGGGCCAGGCGGTGGCCGGGCGTATCGGCGGCCGCTTCGTGCGCTGTGATGTGTCGCGCGCCGAGGATGTGCAGGCCCTGGTGGACGCCGCCGTCGCGGCCCATGGGCGCCTGGACATCGTGGTCAACAACGCGGGCGTCACCCACGTCAACAAGCCGCACCTGGACGTGACCGAGGACGAGTTCGATCGCCTCTACCGCGTCAACGTCAAGAGCCTGTTCCACATGAACCGCGCGGCCGTGCCGGCCATGCGCGCCAACCCTGGCGGTTCATCGGGCGTGTTCGTCAACGTGGCTTCCACCACGGGGGTGCGCCCGGGGCCGGGGCTGTGCTGGTATTCCGGCAGCAAGGGCGCGGTCATCACCACCAGCAAGGGCCTGGCGCTGGAACTGGCGCGCGAGAACGTCCGCGTGTGCGTGGTCAACCCGATGATCGGCGAGACGGCCATGCTGGAGCAGTTCATGGGCCTGCCCGACACGCCCGAGAACCGCCAGCGCTTTCTGGCCCGCATCCCGCTGGGCCGCTTCACGAAGCCGGCGGACGTGGCCGGCGCAGCGGTCTACCTGGCCAGCGACGAGGCCGGCTTCCTCACGGGCGTGTGCCTGGACGTGGATGGCGGCCGCAACATCTGACACCCCGATGCGCTGCACCGTGACCAGAACTTGCAGATCGATTGAACAGGAGAGCCTCACCATGACCCTTCATCGACGCCTGCTGGCCCGCCTGGTGCTGTGCCTGCCCTTGGCTGCTGTGCTGGCACCTGCCGCGGCTCAGACCTGGCCCGACAAGCCCATCCGCGTCATCCTGCCGTTCCCGCCCGGCGGGCCGAGCGACATCGTGATGCGCCTGGCCGCCGAGAAGATGCAGCTCGCGCTCAAGCAGCCCATCGTCATCGAGAACAAGCCCGGTGCCGGTGGCAACCTGGGCACTGCCGAGGTGGCGCGCGCCGCGCCCGATGGCCACACCTGGCTGTGGATCACCGACACGGTCATGACCGTCAACCCGCATGTCTACAAGAACCTGGGCTTCAAGCCCGAGGCGCTGATGCCCGTGACCGTGGGCACGTCCTTCAACCAGACCTTGGTGTGCAACCCGGCCGTGGGCGTGAAGACCCTGGCCGAGCTGGTGGCCAAGGCCAAGTCGTCCAAGCTGTCCTATGCCTCGGGCGGAGCCGGCGTGCCGGGGCACCTGGCCATGGAATTGCTGCAATCCATGGCCGGGTTCGATATGACGCACGTCCCCTACAAGGGCCCGGCCCCGGCCATGCAGGATGTCGTCGGTGGCCAGGTGGCCTGCGGCTTCCTGGCCGGGCCCACGGTGCTGCCCCAGGTGCGCGCGGGCAAGCTGGTGGCCCTGGCGGTCTCGGGCAGCCGGCGCTCCCCGGCCCTGCCAGAAGTGCCCACCGTGGCCGAGGCCGGCTACCCCGCCTACGTGGCGGATTTCACGCTGGTGATGATGGCTCCGCGGGGCACGCCCGAACCCATCGTGGCGCGCATGCGCCAGGTGATCTCGGACGCCCTGAAGGCACCCGACGTTAGCGAGAAGCTCAGAGCGGGCGACCAGATCGTCGTGGCCGGTACCCCTGCCGAAGCCGCCACGATGCTGGCCGCCGACGGCCGCAAGTGGAGCGAGGTGGTGCGCCGCATTCAGTTGGGGCTGGATTGAGCGCTGGCGGCGTGTCCAAGGCAGACCTTTCATGAACGTCCTCTTCATCATGGCCGACCAGCTGCGCTGGGACCACCTGTCCTGCGCCGGCCACCCGCACCTGCACACGCCGAACATCGACGCCCTGGCCGCGCGCGGCGTGCGCTTCTCGCAGGCCTACGTCACCAGCGGCGTGTGCGGCCCCAGCCGCATGAGCTACTACACCGGCCGTTACCCCATCAGCCACGGCGCGACTTGGAACCGCGTGCCCTTGCCGCTGGGCGAGGTGACGCTGGGCGAGATGATCCGGGCCCATGCCGAGGGCCGTGGTGACGCGGCGCCAGACCTCTGGCTGGCCGGCAAGACGCACGTGATGCCCGATCTGGAGGGACTCAAGCGCCTGTCCATCGAGGGCCAGAGCGAACTGGGCCATCTGCTGTCGCGCGGGGGCTTTCGCGAGGTCGATCGCCATGACGGCCACCACGAGACCGGAGATGCCGACGGCTACGGCGCCTGGCTGCGCGCCCAGGGCTACGACAGCGCCCACCCCTGGAGCGACTACGTCATCTCCGCCATCGACGAGGGCGGCCAGGTGGTCAGCGGCTGGCACATGAGGAACGTGCACCTGCCCGCCCGTGTGCAGGAGGCCCACTCCGAGACGGCCTACATGACCGACCAGGCCATAGCCTTCATGCGCCGCCAGGGCAGCCGCCCGTGGGTGCTGCACCTGAGCTACGTCAAGCCGCACTGGCCGTACATGGCGCCGGCGCCGTACCACGCGATGTACCGTTACGAGCACTGCCTGCCCACGGTGAAGCGGGCCTCGGAGCTGGACAACGCCCACCCTGTGCTGGCCGCCTACCGCCAGCACGAGGAAAGCGCCACTTTCGCGCGCGACGAGGTGGTGCGCCACGTGCGCCCGGCCTACCAGGGCCTCATCAAGCAGCTCGACGACCACCTCGGGCGCCTGTTCAACGAGATGGCGGGCATGGGCCGCCTGGACGACACGCTTGTGATCTTCTGCGCCGACCACGGCGACTTCCTGGGTGACCACTGGCTGGGCGAGAAGGAGCAGTTCTTCGACACCGTGCAGCGTGTGCCCTTCATCGTGTCCGACCCGCGGCGCGAGGCCGACGCCACGCGCGGCCGCGTGGACGATCGCTTCGTCGAATGCGTGGACGTGGTGCCCACCATCCTGGACACCCTGGGCATCCCGGTGCCCGGCCACCGCGTGGAAGGTCGCAGCCTGCTGCCGCTGCTGCACGGCCAGACGCCTGCGTGGCGCGACTTCGTCTACAGCGAGCTGGACTACGCTTTCAAGGGCGCACGTCTGGCATTGGGCCGCACACCGCAGCAATCACGCGCGTTCTCCATCCGCACCGCCACGCACCGCTACGTCAACTGGCTGGACCTGCCCGAGCAGCTGTGGGATCTGCGCGCCGACCCCGACCAGTTCGACGACCTGGGGCGTGAGGTCTCGACGGAAGGCGACCGGCAGCACCTGCGAGACCGGCTGCTGGACTTCCTGGCCTGCCGCAAGCACCGCACCAGCCTCAGCGACGAGGCCGTGCAGCGCAGCACGGCCGCGCACAAAAAGGCAGGCGTGTTCTACGGGCAGTGGTGAGGGATCGGGCGGGTTCAGCGCCCCGCCCGGTAGGGCTCGTCCTCGATCACGAACCGAGCTTCGGCCAGCGCGTCTTCGATCCACGCCGACACGGCCGGCAGGGCGGTGACGCGGTCCATGTAGGCGCGTACCGTGTCCGACACGGGCAGCGCATAGGTACGCAGCCGCATGCACACCGGAGCGTAATAGGCATCGGCAATCGAGAACTCGCCAAAGAGCATTGGCCCGCCGTGCTGCTGCAGCAAGCCTTCCCACATGGACTGGATGCGCGCCACATCGGCCCGCACGCCCGGCTTGTCACGCCAGACGATGGCGCCGATCTCGGGCAGCGAGGCCTCGATGTTCATCGGGCAGTGGCTGCGCAGGTGGCTGAAGCCCGCGTGCATCTCGGCGCAGATGCTGCGCGCCCGGGCGCGCGCCGCCGGGTCGACCGGCCACAGCCGCTTCTCGGGGAATCGCTCGGCCAGCGTCTCGGCAATGGCCAGCGAGTCCCACACGGCCAGGGAGCCGTCCACCAGGACGGGCACCTTGCCCACAGGGTTCAGCGCCAGCACCTTTTGCTTGAAGGGCGAGGCGGGCTCGAAGTCGTCGAAGGGCACCATCACCTCCTCGAACGCGATGTCCGCCTGGCGCATCAGCACCCACGGCCGCATGGACCAGGAAGAGTAGTTCTTGTTGGCAATGAAGAGTTGAAGCATGGCGCGCTCCGCGATGGGCAGGTTCACAAACGTGGGCCTGATTGCACCACGGGCGAGGGCGCCAGCGCGGCCCGGGCAAGGTGTGTCAGGACCGGAGTCCGTCGTCCGTCCCGGCAATCCTTCACGCCCGCTGCCCACCCCCGTTTGGCATTTTCCAAAACTTGAGTCAGACTTTCCCCAATTGACACAGTGGGGCGTGCCTGACCGGGCGTGCAGATGTGATGGCGCAGGCCTCCTTCTATTCCTTGAACACGAACATGGCGGCCGTGACCATCCGGCGGTACTGGATGACCACGGAGTCCGCCTTGCAGACCACCACGGCCCGCCTGTCGTCGGGGCTGCGCATCAACACGGCGCGCGACGACCCGGCGGGCCTGGTCGTGTCCGAGCGCATACTGGCGCAGATCAAGAGCATGGACGCGGCGGTGCGCAATGCCAACGAAGGCATTTCTCGGGCGCAGGTGGGCGAGAGCGCCGTGGGCACGATGGTCAGCAACCTGCAGCGCATGAAGGAACTGGCCGTGCAGGCTTCCAACGGCACCCTGACCGGGGCTGACCGGGCGATCCTGCAGGAGGAGTTCAGTCAGCTGCAGGCCAGTGTCAAGGACCTGGTCTCGAACACCGACCATGACGGTGCTTCCTTGCTGGACAACGCCAACAGCGCGGCTTTTCAGGTGGGCACCCGCCCGGGCCAGACCGTCCGCGTGGACAACACCGATCTCTCGTCCATGGCCACGACGGTGACCGCGCTGTCCCTGGCCGATGGCACCGGTGCCCTGGCCACGGCCGCCAATGCAGCCCTGGACACGGCGCTGGAGACCGCCACTTCGGCCCAGGCGTCGTGGGGGGCGATGCTCAGTCGCTTTGACAGCGTGGTGTCCCAGCTGGAGACAGCCTCCAGCGCGCTGACCGCCGCGCGGGGCCGCATCGTGGATGCGGACTTCGCCGCGGAAACGGCGAACCGCTCGCGTCTGTTGCTGTTGCAGGATTCGGCCACCGCCATGCTGGCGCAGGCCAATGCCCGCCCGCAGTTGGTGCTGAACCTGCTGCTGGGCTGAGGCTGCGGCGCCGCCGGCAGCGGTGCGGGGTGGCCATGGGCGGGCCTGGGGATGGCCTGTGCCGGGCCTGCTGCCCCGGCTTGAGACAATCCGGGTTTGCTTCCCATTTCCGGACTTGTCTCCATGAGCCAGAACATCCTGCAATCCCTGCCCGCCGGTCAGCGCGTGGGCATCGCCTTTTCCGGCGGCCTGGACACCTCCGCCGCCGTCCACTGGATGCGCGCCAAGGGCGCCATCCCCTGCGCCTACACCGCCAACCTTGGCCAGCCTGACGAGAGCGACTACGAGGAGATTCCGCGCAAGGCCCAGGCCTACGGCGCCGACATCGCGCGCCTGATCGACTGCCGCGCGCAGCTGGTGGCCGAGGGCATCGCCGCCATCCAGTGCGGCGCCTTCCACGTCACCACGGCGGGGGCCACCTACTTCAACACCACGCCGCTGGGCCGCGCCGTCACCGGCACCTCGCTGGTGGTGGCGATGAAGGACGACGGCGTCAACATCTGGGGCGACGGCAGCACCTACAAGGGCAACGACATCGAGCGCTTCTACCGCTACGGCCTGCTGGCCAATCCGGCGCTGAAGATCTACAAGCCCTGGCTGGACCAGCGCTTCATCGACGAGCTGGGCGGCCGCAAGGAGATGAGCGAGTACCTCATCGCCAACGGCTTCGACTACAAGATGAGCGTGGAAAAGGCCTACTCCACCGACAGCAACATGCTGGGCGCCACCCACGAGGCCAAGGACCTGGAGTTCCTCAACGCAGGCATCCGTATCGTCAACCCCATCATGGGCGTGGCCTTCTGGAAGGACGAGGTGGTGGTCAAGGCCGAAGAAGTGAGCGTGCGCTTCGAGGATGGCCACCCGGTGGCTCTGAACGGCCGCACCTTCGCCAATGACGTGGAGCTCTTCGAGGAAGCCAACCGCATCGGCGGCCGCCACGGCCTGGGCATGTGCGACCAGATCGAGAACCGCATCATCGAGGCCAAGAGCCGCGGCATCTACGAGGCCCCGGGCATGGCGCTGCTGCACATCGCCTACGAGCGCCTGGTCACCGGCATCCACAACGAGGACACCATCGAGCAGTACCGCAGCAACGGCCGGCGCCTGGGCAAACTGCTGTACCACGGCCGCTGGTTCGACCCGCAAAGCCTGATGCTGCGCGAAACCGCGCAGCGCTGGGTGGCGCGTGCCGTCACGGGCGAGGTGACGCTGGAACTGCGTCGCGGCAACGATTACTCCATCCTCAACACCGAAAGCCCCAACCTCACCTACGCGCCCGAGCGCCTGTCGATGGAGAAGGTGGAAGACGCCGCCTTCACGCCGGCCGACCGTATCGGCCAGCTCACCATGCGCAACCTGGACATCGCCGACACCCGCGACAAGCTGGGCATCTACACCCGCACGGGTTTGCTGGGTGCGGGCAGCGAGGGGGCGATTCCGCTGCTGGGAGAGAAGTGAGTCCGCCAGCGGGCGCACGTTTGGCTGTTCGGTTCCCGGGTCAACGATCGCGCCCGGGGAGGTGACTGCGATTTCCTGGTGCGCGGCGATCACCTTCAGGCAAAAAAAGAGCGGCCCGCAGGCCGCCTCCAAGATCCAAGCCGCGTTCAGACGCGATTACTTCGGCAACACGACGGTGTCGATCACGTGGATCACGCCGTTGGTCGCGCCGATGTCGGTCTTGATGACCTTGGCATTGTCGACCGTGACGCCACCCATGGTGGCCACCGTCAACTCGCTTCCTTGGACCGTCTTGACTTTCCCAGCCTTGACATCCTTGGCCATCACCTTGCCGGGCACGACGTGGTACGTCAGCAAGGCGGTCAGCTTGGCCTTGTCCTTCAGCAGGGCGTCCAGGTCAGCCTTCGGGATCTTGGCAAATGCCTCGTCAGTTGGCGCGAACACCGTGAACGGACCCTTGCCCTTGAGAGTCTCCACCAAGCCTGCGGCTTGCAGGGCGGTCGCCAGGGTCTTGAACTGGCCGGCGGCCACAGCGGTGTCAACGATGTCCTTGCCGTGGTTGGCAGCGTTCGCTGCAAACGAGAAAACGGCGGCGGCAGACAGAGCAATCAGCTTCTTGAACATGAGAATTCCTTCAGTGGAGAGAACATTGCGGCAGTTCAAGCGGACTCGGCTTGAACTAACGAGTCTCCATTGTGAACTAATCAGTTCAATTAATGAACTGTGCAGTTCAAATTGACCTTGTCGGTAACAAGGGCGCCGCGGGTCTCCCGTCTGATGGTTGTTCGATGCTTCAAGCTGCCATTGCGGGCAGTGAGGCCTGTGCCCGGCTTTGCGCAATCGTGCCCAGCGCCTGCTCCAGAGGCTTGACGGCGCGCTCGGTCTGGCCCAGCTTATCCAGGGCGAACAGGCCGAACAGGCCGATGCGGAAGGTGCGGAAATCTGCGCCTTCGTCGCATTGCAGCGGCACGCCCGAGGCGGTCAGCGGGCCCAGGGGGGCCTGCCGTGAGGCACTCCGCACCCCGAGACTTGGTGATCCGGTCCAACGACATCGTGACCCCTCAAACGGGGATGGCGGCGGCCTGGCCGTGCTGTCAAAGTCAAGTTTGGCGGGAGGCGAGGCACGGTCTGTCGAGTCTTCCTGCAAGCCGGGCCCTGAGCAACCCGCCTGGAATTCTCATCTTGTCATGACCGCGCATTGATGGACCGAATACTGATCGTAGACGATGAACCGCAAGTGCTCGATGGCATGCGACGCGCGCTGGGCCGCCACTTCACCATCGACCCGGTTTCCTGCGCCCACGAGGCGTTGCGCCGCCTGGCCGGCGGTGAGCGCTACGCCGCGATCGTCAGCGATCTGGCCATGAGCGCCATGGATGGGGTGACCCTGCTGGAGCGTGCGCGCCAGATTGCGCCGGCTATCCCCCGGGTGATGTTGAGCGGCCATGGAGACCGGTCAGCCCTGATGGAGGCCATCAACCGTGCCGGCGTCATCGCCTTCCTGCAGAAGCCCACGCCTGCGCTGGAGTTGCTGCAGGTGCTGCGCAAGGCGATCGGCAGCGCAAAGGCCGCCGCCGCGCGGCATGCGGTGCCGCTGACCCCGAGGCAGCAATGGATCGCCGCCGAACTGGCAGACGCCGATCATGACGCGCAGTTCAGGCTGCTGCTGCAGCCACGGGTTGACGCGGCCGACGGGCGGCTCGTCGCTGCCGAAGCGCTTCTGCGCTGGCATCACCCCAAGCACGGCCCGGTATCGCCTGCCGAATTCATCCCCGTGGCCGAAGCAACTGGCCACATCGACAGGATCACGGCCTGGGTGCTGCGCGAGACCGCGAGGGTGTGGCGCGGGTTGCAGGAAGAGGGGGTCGACATGTCGATATCGGTCAACGTCTCGGCTGCCAGCATCGGCACGTACGATTTGATGGGAGCCATAAGGTCGTCGCTTGGCTTGTCAGGCATGCCCTTGGATCGTCTGGAGGTCGAAATCACCGAAAGCCGCAGGCTGGAGCAGATGGAGCCGGCCCGGGCGCTGCTGAGCGCCCTCAAGGGCCAGGGCGTACGCACTGCACTGGATGATTTCGGCACAGGCCACGCTTCGCTGGAAATGCTCAGGCAACTCGATGTCGACGTGTTGAAGATCGACCGATCGTTTGTCGCCGACTTCGGACGCAACGCCAGGCACCGCGAGATCGTGCGCTCCATCATCGACCTCTCGCGGGCGCTTCATCTGGGGGTGGTGGCCGAAGGTGTGGAGACGCTCACGCAGGCCTCGTTGCTTTATGCGTACGGCGTTCACGAGTTCCAGGGCTATCTGTACGCGCCGGCACTCACGGCGAAGGAATTTCTGCCGCTATATCTTTCCAAAAGCGGCGGATTCGATGCCAGCAAGTGGCAGCACGTCAAGCCAGCAGGAGGTAACTGAACATGTTCAAGGCAGCAAGCGCGTGCTCCGCACACGCCGACGCGACGGCCGCTGCGCAGCAGTGCATCGCCCAGATCACGACCGCTGGCATCCCCAGGCCCGATTTCGCGGTGGTGCACGCCAACTGTGCGTTGTCGCTTCAGGAGATCGGCCGCGTTCTTCGGAATCACTGGCCCGGGGTTCGCCTGCACGCCGCAACGTCCTGTCTTGGCGGAATGACCGATGCCCTCGTCGCGATGGCGCCGGACAGTGGTCTGGCCGTGTTGGCCATCAGCGATACATCTGGCGACTACGGGCTCGCGGCGGGCGACCTTGCCCAGGGGTCTGAAGCCACGGGACGGCGTCTGGCTCAGCGGGCGCTGCTGGATGCGGGTCGCGCCGGCGAGATTCCGTCCCTGGTCATGGTCTGCGCCACGCCGGGCGATGAGGAGGCCTTTCTGGATGGCGTGAGGTCCGTTGTCGGGAGGGGCACGCCCATCATCGGAGGCTCGGCTGCGGACAACGACATCAGCGGCCACTGGCGCATCCTCGACGGTGACCAGTCCAGACCCAGCGCGGCCATGGTCAGCGTTCTGTTTCCCAGCGTGGGCGTTTACGCCGCATTCGAGAGCGCCTACGCCCCGTCGGGACATCGCGGCATCGTCACGCGCGCGGCAGACCGGCGCATCATGGAGATCGACGGGCAGCCTGCGGCCGATGTCTACGAGATTTGGAGCGAGGGTGCCATTGGCCGCCCGGCCGTTGGGAGCGTGAACATCTTGATGGCATCGGCCCTGACGCCGCTGGGCCGGCAAGTCGGGGTTTTGCGGGACATGCCTGTCTACACCTTGTCCCACCCCGAGACCATCTGTGCCGATGGCTCCCTGACGCTGTTCACGCGCATTCAGGAGGGAGACGAACTCGTGTTCATGAAGGGGACGAGCACAACGCTGGTCGATCGGGCGAGCAGCGTCCTGCGCTCGGCCAGTCGGTTTGCCGAGATCGAGCCCGCCAAGGTCAAGGCGATGGTGATGTACTACTGCGGCGGTTGCATGCTGCAAGTTCGTGACCGACTCAACGAGATCCAGGCCTCGCTCAACCGCACCGCTCCTGGCGTGCCCATGGTGGTGGGCTTCACCTTCGGCGAGCAGGGTGCTGTGTCGCACGGACCGGTGCAGCATGGCAACCTCATGATTTCCTCCATCGTGTTCGGAAGTTGATCGGGCGATTGATGCAGAAGGGCCGCGCCGACTGGCCACAGGAATCCGTGGGCGCGGCACCGACGCCGCTGACCACCGGGGCCCTTTTGGTCATCGACCTTGATGACCGGGGCATGCTGACGGGCAGCTTTTCCGGCGACGTCCGCCTGCTAGACGAGCTGGGCAGCACGCTTCCGCTCGCGCCGGGCACGGCGCTGAGCCTTCAATTGCGGCCCGGGTTCCGGCTCGCCGCAGCTGAGGCCCTTGGCGAGTGCATGAAGACGGGTCGTCCCGCTCAGCGCATGCTGGATGAGAAGGCAAGTGACGAGATCTGCCTGATGGAGTTGCGGGTCTGTCCCCGCTGGGGCGGCACCCACGGCAGCCCCGAAGGGTATTGCGTGATGGTGCGCGATATCGCCGTCGACGCCCGCAGCACACGCATGCTGGACCGGTTGGCGCAGGTGGCCAGGCGGACCTCGAATCTGGTCGTCATCACGGACGCCAGCCAGCGCATTGAGTGGGTGAACGAGGCCTTCACCCGAGCCTCGGGTTACGCGCTCGAGGAGGCGATCGGGCGGCGGCCAGGAGAACTTCTCCAGTTCGAAGGCACAGACCCGGCGACCATCGAGCACATTCGCGCTGGACTGAACGAACGACGCCAGGTTCAGGCCGAGATTCTGAACCGCAGCAGATCTGGGCGAGAGTACTGGTTGTACCTCGACATTCAACCCGTCTTGACGGCCGAAGGCCTTCTTGACGGGTTCGTCGCGGTCCAGACTGACATCACGGAGGAAAGGCGCCGCGCTCAGGAACTGAAGGACCTCGCAGCCCGGGCCGAGGAGGTCAGGGCCATGCTGCAGGCCGCCGTCCAGGCCTTGCCCGATGGCTTCGCAATGTTCAGCCCAGACAGACGCCTGACGCTTTACAACAAGGCGTATCTCGACTTGCACCCGTTGTTGGCCGACGTCCCGCATGGGATCACCCTGGACGCACTGATGAGGCAGGAACTGAGCCGGGGCGAGTATCCGCACGCCAGGGGCCGGGAAGATGCCTGGCTGGCCGACATGCAGGTTGCGCTGGCAGACCAGGGAACGTGGTCCGCAGAGCTCGAACTCGCCGACGGCCGCTGGGTGCGCAGCGTGAAGCTTGCCACCGCTCAGGGCGGAATCATTGCGCTGCGCAGCGACATCACGCAGTTGAAACGGGCCGAGCGGCAGGCCGTCTGGCATCGGGTGGCGGCCATGGAGGCCTCACAGGACGCGATCGCGATGGCCGATGACAGCGGCAGGCTGACCTACGTGAACCCGGCCTTCATTCGGTCATTCGGTGGAGGCCACCCCGGGGACTGGATCGGCCGTGAATGGTGGCAGATTTGCACGAAGGACGACAGAGAGGTCGTCGCCCTGGAGGCGCAGGCCGGCCTTGATGATCCGGGCCTGTGGCGCGGCTATCTGCGGGCCGTGGGCGCGGGTGCACCGATCTCCCACCAGGAGGTGTCGCTCACGAGGACGCCCGACGGTGCCCTGGTGCTCATCGCGCGAGAGGTGGGCGAGCTCAAGAAGGATTTCGATGCGGAGTCTTCGCTGCTGAATCTGTTGATGGAGATCGTGTCGCGTTACCTCAACACCCCGGTGGAACAGGTCGATACCGCGATCGTGGAAGCCCTGGGCCAGCTCGGCAGCTACATGGAGGCGGACCGAGCCTACATCTGTTCGTATGACTGGGATGCTTTCACGGCATGCAACACGCACGACTGGTACGCCGACGGCACCGCTCTGCGGCGCCACAGGAGCCAGGCTGTGCCGCTGGCCAACCTGACGGAGTGGGTGAACGTCCACCGGGCCAATCGCATCATCAGCATCCCGAACGTGGAGGCGCTGCCCGCCGCCGACGGACTGCGCAAGCTCCTGGACCCTGATGGCGTCAAGAGTCTGGTAGCGATACCCCTCATCGGGGCTGAAGGCTGCGAAGGGTTCCTAGGCTTCCATTCGTTGCGCAAGGAATACCACTACACGCCACGCGAGGAGAAGCTGCTTGGCTTCTTCTGCGACATCTCCCGCAACCTGCGCGGCCGAGCGAAGCTGGAGGTCGCGCGTCACGAGGCAACCGAGAAGCTGCGGCGGGAGGAGGAGCGTCGCCGCGTCCAGGAAGCGGTCGTGCAGCAGCAGGTGGCTTTGGAAGCCAAGCTGGCGGGCGCCCTGCTGGAGTCGCAGCGGCTGCAGGAGCGGGACCGGCAGATGCGAATGGCCAGCGAGATGTTGGTGGAAGCCCTGCGCAGCTTCAGTGAGACGCCAGACCCGGCAGACGGCCCGCTCCACCTGTTGCAGCAGCTTGCGCAGGCCATGGAGACGGACTGCGTCGGCCTGCTGCCACTGGACGACCGGGACGACATGCACTTCCTGGGCCATGCAGCCTGGTGGCAGGACGTGCGCCAGAAACCCGCGCTGGTCAGCTACCTTGCTGGGCGATCGCGCCGCCTGGTGGGAGACTTGACGTCTACGCCCATCTACAGCCAGCTCGTCGACAAGTGGCCCTCGACGCGGCTGCATTGGCTGGCCTCAGCGCGTGTGGAGTCGATGGGCGGCGCCTACCTGCTTTTGGTAGCAGGCACTGCCGTCAAGGATCTGGATCAGGGCAAGTCGCTGCTGTTCCAGCGTTTCGTCCCGCTGGTGGCGGAAGCCTTGCGTCGGCGCGACGAAGCGCTGAGGTCACGCAAGCTCGAACAAGACCTGCAACAGGCACAGAAATTCGAGGCCCTGGGCGCGCTGGCGGGAGGCATTGCGCACGAGATCAACACGCCCATGCAGTACATCAGTGACAACCTGCATTTCCTGAGGGATTCGTTCGCTGAACTGATCACCGGACTGCAGCGCCAGGGTGGCGCCGGTCCAGGCCAGCAGGCGGCCGACGCGGACCTGGAGTTTCTGCTCAAGGAGATACCGCTTGCGCTTGAGCAGTCCTTGAACGGAACCCGGCGGGTGGCTGAGATCGTGGAGGCCGTGCGTACCACGACCTATCCGGAACTGGCGCCGGATGAGCGCTTCGATCTGCGCAACGTGCTGGAACACTGCCTGGTCGTTACCCGCGGAAGCTGGAAGCACGACATCGACGTCTCGCTCCACGGCGACCGCACGGTTCCGGTCCTTCGCGGCAGCCCCGGGCAGATGGGCCAGGTGTTCATCAACCTCACGACCAACGCCTGCGACGCGGTCAGGGCTGCGCCTGACGGACGAAGGGGGGCGGTGCGCATCAGCCTGGGCATGGAGTCGGGCGCTGTGGTGGTGCACGTCGACGACAACGGTCCCGGCGTACCCGAGGCGCTGCGCAGCCGCATATTCGACCGCTACTTCACGACCAAGGATGTCGGCAAGGGCACGGGCAGAGGGCTGGACATCTGCCGCAGCATCGTCGAGCAGCACGGCGGAGAAATTGGGGTGAGCGACTCGCCGCTGGGTGGTGGACGCTTCACGGTGAGACTGCCTGTGGGGGCGTGATCCGGGCGCGCGGGCAATCGCTACGCCTGCCGGTTCCCGGCTATTGGCCGGTGTTCTTCAGCACGACCCGCACCAGATCGGCCTGACGGGTCACCCCGACCTTTTCGAACACGGTCTTCAGGTAGCTGCGCGCCGAGCTCAGCGTCCAGCCTTCGCGCTCGGCCGTGGCCTCCAGCGACAAGCCGCTGGCAAGCCCTGCCGCCAGCCTGCTTTCCGAAGGTGTCAAGCCGAACATCCCGCGTAGCAGGTGCGGATCGATGCCGGGATCGTCATCCTCGGCGAACAGGTGCAGGCACATCACTGGTCCGACATCGCTGTCTTCCTCTCCCGGTCGGACGACGATGCGCAGCGGCCCGTGCTGCTGCGTCTGCAACGTCAAGGCATCGGACAGGCCTTGGTCGCGGGCGGCACGCATGCATCTGTGCAGGCGCCGTGTGTCCTCGGGGTCGGTGGCCCGGCAGATCCCTGAACTGTCGACGATGAGGCCGTCGCGCCAGGACAGCACGCTGCCGGCGCGCTGGTTCGTGAAGAGTACCTGCCCCCGCAGCCCCAGAACGATCACCCCGGACTTCAGCAGGTCGATTGCGGCTTTGGCGGACCCACCCTGGGGGCGTGCTGAGGCCGCATGGGCCCTGCTCAGCAAGGCGGCCTTCACGGCGGACACCAGCGTTGGCGTAGGACAGGGCTTGATCAGGTATCGGAAGATGCGGCCGACGTTGATCGACGAGATCGCGACATCGAAGTCCGTCGAGCCTGAAAGCACGATGGACAGGGTCTGTGGACACGTCGTGGCGAGCCTGCCCGCCAGCGTGACCCCATTCATCTCGGGCATGCGGATGTCCAGCACCACAACGTCGACCGGAGCCTCTCGAAGCGCCGCCAGCGCCACGCTGGGGTCCTGGTAGAAGGACACTGACCAACCCAGGTTCAGCCGATGCAGGCTCCGCCTCAGGCCGTCCAGCAGATCGGGGTCGTCATCGACGAAGGCGACCTTGGCCAGGCGTGGCTGCGGCCCCTCGTCTGCCTGCGGTGGGCTTGACCATTGCTCGATGTTTTCCGAGCCCCGCGGATCTGGCGTGCTCATTCCCGCGTTGCCCGTGTGGCGACATGGCCTGAACGCCGCGTTGGGCGCCTCTGGGCCGGCGGCGCCCGCGCGGGCGTGAAGCTGCCGCAGGTCAGGCGCTGGCCGGCGCGGTAGTGCGGCGCGTAGTCGAACACGGCGTAGTGCTGCGTGGCCGCGTTGTCCCAGATGGCGATGGAGTCCTGTTCCCAGCGGAAGCGCACCATGAACTCTGGCTTCTTGATCCACTCGAACAGCATGTTCAGCAGGGCCTCAGACAAGTCCATGTGAAGGCCCAGCAGGCGCTTGGTCCAGATGCTGTTGACGAACAGCGTCTTGCGGCCGGTGACCGGGTGTGAAATGACCGCCGGGTGCACGGTGGCCGGGTTGCCCTTGATCATCTGGGCCTCCCGCTCGGCCAGCGTGGCCGCCAGCGCCTCGGCGTTCATGGGGGCCGCCGCCGACTCGCCGGCTTGCTGACGTGCCGCGGCCTGCTTCTGCACCAGCCGTTCGTAAGCGTTGATGCGGCGAAAGTGCCAGGGCAGGTCATGCTCGGCTTGCAGGCTCAGCAGCAGCTGCTGAAGAGGCCCGCCCAGCGCCTCAAAGGCCGCCCCCGCGCTCATCCACATCGTGTCGCCCCCGGCTGGGGGCAGGTCGGTGATGCGCAGGATGGACACCAGGTTGGGCTTCTTGCGAAAGGTCACGTCCGTGTGCCAGCGGTCGGTCTCGGGGGCGTCGTGTCCCTGGTGGGCGATGAGCTGGATCTGCGGGAAGTCTTGGACGTGTGGAAAGAACTCGTGCTGCTCCATCTCGCCAAACTTGCGGCCCAGGCGCAGGTAGTTCTCCGGCCGCAGGGCCTGGCGGCGCAGGAAGACCACGCCATAGAGCCAAAGGGCCTGCTGGATTTCCTCGTAGACGTCTTCGCTTCGCACGTCGTTGAGGTCCACCCCGGAGAGGTAGGCGCCGATGCAGGGTGTGATGGGATCTACCTGGAGGTGACGGAATTTCATGGGGGTTTCGCCTTCATTGCCAGTGAAGCAGCCGTTTTTCTAGCCATGTCATCAGCCGCACGATGGCCACGCCCAGCAGGGCCAGCACCAGCAGCAGCGCCATGACGCCATTGATATCGAAGGTAGAGCTGAGATAGGCCAGCCACTGGCCCAGCCCCTTTTCGCTGGCGATGATCTCGGCTCCGATGACGCCGAGCAGCGCATAGATCAGCCCCAGGCGAAGGCCCGAGAAGATCACGGGCACCGCGCCCGGCAGCGTGACCTGGAAGAACGTGGTGGCGGCGCTGGCGCCCAGCGTACGGCACAGGGTCAGGTGGTCGGCGCTCACGCCCCGAATGCCCGCCACCGTGGCCGAAAGCACGATGAAGAAGGTCAGTGAGAAGCCCACCGCGATCTTGCTGCCCAGGCCCAGACCGAACCACAGAATGAACAAGGGCGCCAGCGCAATGCGGGGCATCACATTGAAGGCGTTGAAGTAGGGGTCGGCGAAGCGCTCCAGGGCGGGCCAGCGAACGAAGGTCAGCGCCACCATAAACGCGGCCGTGCTGCCGAGGGCGAAGGACGACAGCACGCCGGCCATGGTCCAGCCCAGGTCGGACCACAGCTTGGCCGATGTGGCGTGGACCCACAGGAATTTCGCCACCCCGCTGGGCTGGCCGAAGAAGGTGGGGTCCAGCCAGCGGCGCTCGGCAGCGAGCTCGCCCAAGCCGAGCAGCAAGGTGATGAACAGCAGGTGAATGGCGCCCTGACGCAGGGGACCGGACGGTCTCTTCATGTCCCGGTCAGCCCTCATGGCGTACCCACCCTGCTTCCAGATGCGACCACAGCTGTGCGTAAAGCTCGTGGAAGCGTGGGTTCTTCTGCAGTTCGCGAATCGAGCGTGGTCGCGGCAGGTCGATCGACACATCGGCCACGATGCGGCCGGGCCGGGAGGACATCACTACCACTCTGTCCGATACCGCCACGGCCTCGGCCAGATCGTGGGTGACGAACAGCACCGTGAGCTGGCGCTGTTGGCACAGGCGCAACAGCAGGTCTTCCAGCTGCAGCTTGGTCTGGGCGTCCAGCGCGCCAAAGGGCTCGTCCATCAGCAGCAACGGCGCATCCATGGCAAAGGTGCGGGCCAGCGCTGCACGTTGGCGCATGCCGTGGGACAGGGCCTTGGGCAGCGCCTGTTCGTAACCGGCAAGACCCACCTCGCCCAACAGCGCACGCGCTCGTTCGGTGCGTTGGGCGCTGGGAACCCCCCGCACTTGCAGGCCGAAGGCCGCGTTCTCCAGCGCGTTGCGCCAGGGCAGCAGGCTGTCGCGCGCCAGCATGTAGGCGATAGCCGGATGGCCCTCGCGCGGCGCCTGGCCCATCACCTGCAAGCGGCCAAGGCCCCCGTGCGGCACCAGCCCCGCGCACAGGTTCAGCAGCGTGGTTTTGCCGCAGCCGCTGGGGCCCACCAGCGAGACGAACTCGCCGGCCTCCAGGCGCAGCGACACACCGTCCAGCACGGGCGTGCGGCCATCAAAGCTCAGATGCAGGTCTTCAGCCAGAATGGCCGGGCCTGTTCCAGCGCTGGGCATGAGCTGTGCGGGGGCGTGTGTGGGAGGGTTCAGGGCCGGGATGGGCTCAGCGGATGAGCAGCTTGGTGGTGTCCACCAGCTTGTCGATCTGCTTGTTGCTGTGCAGGTACTGGGCGGCGTGCTGCAGGGCCTTGGGGTCCACGTCAGCGCCAAAGCCGGGCATGCTGTTGCGCAGGGCCACCTCCAGCACCTTCTCTCCACCGGGTGCACTGATCGGGAAGGTGTCCCTGGCGATCTTGAGCATCGCATCGAACTGGGCTGGGTTTCGCACCAGCGTCTCAGCTTCCCGCAGCACGCGGACGAAGGCCTCCACGGCCTTCGGGTTCCGGGCGGCGAACTCTCCCTTGACCGTCTGGACGCTGGCGGCGCCGCGAAGGTTCAGGATGTCTGCTGGACCCTGGCCTTTGCGCGGATCCAGCACCACACGGCAGGCCTTGCTGACCTCACAGAAGCCGTCCATGGGGGTGAACAGGACCAGGGCGTCGATCTGCTTGTTGGCAATCGCCGGAAAGGCCGTGTTGGGTGCACCTACCGCGACGATGGTCACGTCCTCGGGTTTCATCCCCGCGTCCTTGAGCATGTCGACGAGCTGGAATTCCGCGCCGCTGCCTCGGGCCGTCACCCCCACCCGCTTGCCCTTGAAGTCCTGCATCAGGGCCGGGTAGCCCTTGGCAGCGTTCGGGGTGTCCAGGCCGGCTGCCGCCATCAGGAAGAAGATGGGCTCGCGCGCGCCGCTGGCAATGACCTTGAGGTCGGCGCCCTTGTTGGCCGCTTGCACCACCACCTCGGGAGGGCCGAAGGCCACGTCAAGATCGCCTGCCAGCAGCGTTTGCAGGCCCAGCGGTGCAGCGGGAATGGTCTTGAGCTCGCACTTCAGACCTTGCTTCTCGCACAGGCCGTTGGCATTGGCTACTCGCACCAGAAAGTTGCCCAGCCCGGGGTAGTCCTGGATCCGCAGCGTGGTGGTCTGGGACCAGGCGGGCAGGGCCAGCAGGCAGGCCGCCACCCAGCCAGCCAGTCGAAGGGTCTTGAACATGGGTCATCCTTTCGTCGGGTTGCGCGCACTTGGCATGGGGGCCAGCGAGCGAATTAGACGGTGGGGGGTCTTCAGAAATTGCTGCGTAGGTGACAATTTGCGGGTGAATCCCGATCCCATGGCTGCTGCCCAGGTGCGTGCGTCACCCTTCCGGGTGGACTTCTGGGAGGCCCTGCCGGTTTCTGCCGCGCAGGCCTTGCGCCGCCAGGGCAGCGTGCGGCAGCACCCTGACGGTGCCTTGCTGATGCAGCGCGGTCAGACCGTGACGGGCATGCTGGTGCTGCAGCGCGGGCGCTTGCGGGCGGTGACGGGTGGCGCCAATGGTGAGGAGCATCTCATCCGCTGGGTCGAGCCGGGCGAAGCCGTAGCTGTGGCCTCTGTGCTGACCGGATTGCCTTTTCAGACGGACCTGATTGCAAGCGGCGACAGCCAAACGCTGTGGATCGCACGCGAGGCGGTGCTGGACGTGCTGCGCAGCGACGCCGAAGCGGGGATCGCTGTGTCACGCTTCTTGGGCGCACGCCTGAGCGAGGCGGTGGACCTGCTGGCCGCCCAGTCCCAACTGCGCCTGGACGACCGACTCCAAGCCGCCTTAGAGCACTTTTCCCAACGCAACGGCGAACGGTTACCCGAGGGCGGAGTGAGACTGCGGCTGACCCAGGAGGATCTGGCCCGTGCGGTGGGGGCCTCGCGCCAGAGGGTCAACGAAGCATTGAAGCGGCTTCAGTCGCAGGGCAGGATCGAATTGGGGTACCGGCGCATCGTCGTCCTCTCCATGGCGGTCTGAGCGCGCGCCTGCTCACCAAGGGGCCTGGATTGGTGACCTGACTGGTCAGCGGCGCCGCCGCCGCCCAGTTCCTCGCAGACTACGCTGCTTCAAGCCGCCTTGGCCGGCGCAATCGCCGCTACCCGCACCTGTGCGATGGCCTTCAGCGCCTGCTCCAGGGGCCGCAGCGTGCGCTCGGTCTGGCCCAGCTTGTCCAGGCCGAACAGGCCGATGCGGAAGGTGCGGAAATCTGCGCCTTCGTCGCATTGCAGCGGCACGCCCGAGGCCGTCTGCAGGCCCAGGCCCAGAAAAGCCTTGCTGCTTTGCATCTCGGCGTCGTCCGTGTAGCTGACCACCACGCCCGGGGCGCGGAAACCGTCGGCGGCCACGCTGGGGTAGCCGTGGCGCTGCATCAGCGTGCGCACGGCTTCGCCCAGCTCCTGTTGCTGCTGGCGCAGCCGCTCGAAGCCGCGTTCGCGCGTCTCTTCCATGGCCTTGCGCGTGGCTTCCAGCGCGTCGGTGGGCATGGTGGTGTGGTAAACGTGGCCACCACCCTCGTAGGTCTCCATCACCTGCAACCATTTCTTCAGGTCCAGCGCGAAGCTGGAACTGGTGGTGGCGTCGATGCGTTCACGCGCCAGGTCCGACAGCATGACGAAGGCGCAGCAGGGCGAGCCGCTCCAGCCCTTCTGCGGCGCGCTGACCAACACGTCCACCCCGCAGGCTTTCATGTCCACCCAGATGGCGCCGGAAGCGATGCAGTCCAGCACGAACAGGCCGCCCACCTCATGCACCGCGTCGGCCACGGCGCGCAGGTAGGCGTCGGGCAGGATCAAGCCGGCGGAGGTTTCCACGTGCGGTGCGAACACCACAGCGGGCTTCTCCTTGCGGATGGTCTGCACCACCTCGTCCAGTGGAGCCGGGGCAAACGGCTCGCGTGGCCCGGTACGCTGGCGCCGCGCTTTGAGGACGGTGCACGATGAAGGGATGCGCCCGGCGTCGAACACCTGCGACCAGCGATAGCTGAACCATCCGTTGCGCAGCACCAGCACGTGCTGGTCGTGTGCGAACTGGCGCGCCACGGCCTCCATGCCGAAACTGCCACTGCCGGGCACCACGATGGCCGAGCGGGCGGCGTAGGCCTCCTTCAGGATGCCGGAGATCCCGCACATGGTGCGCTGGAACTTCTTCGACATGTGGTTGACCGCGCGGTCGGTGTAGACCACCGAGTATTCGAGCAGGCCATCGGGATCAACGTGGGGAAGCAAGCCGGGCATGAGGCACTCCGAGGCGGCACAAGCCGCCGACAAGGGTGCTGAGCCTACCACCGGCGCCTAAAGTCCGCGCAGCGCATCCGCAGCGCGCAGCCGGCCCACCTCGATGCCGTTCCAGTTCTTCATCGACACGTCGCTCAGGCTGTTCATGAAGCCGGCGTCTGATTCGCCCAGGGCCAGCAGCGCCTCGATCACGCCCGCCATCACCACCTCGCAGGCGCGCGCGTTGTTGCCGTCGTCCATCTTCAGCGCCACACCCAGGCCCCGTTCAGGCAGCGCGGCGCAGTACACGCCTTCGGCACCGACCTTGCAGAACACCCGTTCCCCCAGGCGCTCCATCACGCGGCTGTCGAAGCGGCCGGTGCCGGCCACCATGTACGGCGCCCGGGCCACGGCCTGGCGCAGCCGCCGCGCGGCGCGGGCGTGGCCTTCCCGTAGCCCCACACCGGTGGCCACGCGGGCGAAGGCATGCGCCAGGTGGCGCAGCGGGATGGCGTAGGTGGGGATGGAGCAACCGTCGGTGCCGCACGCGGCGTTGGACAAGTCGAAGCCCGTGCTGGCCTGCAGCGCCGCGCTCACCTCGCGCATCACGGGGTGCTCGGGCTTGACATAGCCGCGCAGAAAGCCGGCGACGTCAGGCCCATCGGCCATCATGCAGCCCAGGCAGACGAAGCCGGCGTGCTTGCCCGAGCAGTTGTTGTTCAGGACGGTGGGCTGGGCGCCGGCGGCGGCCAGGGCCTTCAGCGCGGCGTCGTTGTAGGGCCAGTGCGCGCCGCATTCCAGGGCGTTGGCGTCTACGCCGGCCTTGGCCAGCATGGCGGCGGCCGTGCGCGCGTGGCGTTCCTCGCCGCCATGCGAGGCGCAGGCGATGGCCAGTTCCTCGTCGGTCAGGCCCAGACGGTCTGCCGCGCCGCTTTCCACCAGGGGCAGGGCCTGCAGCACCTTCACCGCCGAGCGCGGAAAGATCGGCCGCTCGATGTCGCCCAGGGCGGTGTGGACGGTGCCTTCGGCATCGACGATGGCCAGTGCACCGCGGTGGAATGATTCGACGATGCCACCGCGGGTGGCTTCGACGAGCACGGGCTGGGTGTTCAGGGCAGGGGCTTGCATGCGGGCACTGTAGCGCCAGCCCGTAGAACGCTGCGCCCGGCCCGCTGCATCCGGCCCGCTGCTTCCGGGTGGCTGCGCGCAGGTGCCGGCGCGGCCGACAATCTCCCCATGCATCCTCCCATCGCCGACGCCACCCTGCTGCTGGGCGTGGACTTCACCAGCGCGCCGTCGCGGCGCAAGCCCATCACCGTGGCCCGCGGCCGGCGCCAGGGATTGGTGCTGCGCTTCGACCGACTGGACGTTTACGCGGACTTCCCCGCGTTTGAATCAGCGCTGGCCGAACCGGGCCCGTGGCTGGGGGCCTTCGACTTTCCTTTCGGCCTGCCGCGCACCTTTGTGGAGAGCCTGGCACTGGGCGGTTCTGCCCAATCCGTGATGGACGCACTGCGCCGGCGCTGCGCTACGCGCATGGACTTTCGCGCCCTGGTGGACGCCTGGGGCAACACCCAGCCCGCCGGGCATCGCCTGCTGCACCGCCGCACCGACGGCGCCCTGCCGGGCATCAGCTCCACCAGCCCGCTGCAGACGCGCTACGTGCCGGTGGGCTTCATGTACTTCGAGGGTCTGTCCCGCCTGCTGGCCGCGGGCCTGACCTTGCCGGGCCTGCACGCGGGGGATGGGGCGCGCGTGGCGGTGGAGGGCTACCCCGGATGGCTGGCCTTCGAGCTGATCGGCAAGCGCTCGTACAAGAACCAGGACAGTGCCGACCGCCTGATCGCCCGCAAGGACATCGTGGACGCGCTGGAGCAGGGCCGCACCCGCCTGGGCCTGCGCCTGAAACTGACCCACGCACAGCGCGAGTGCCTGGTGGATGACGCCTCGGGCGATCGGCTGGATGCCGTGCTGTGCCTGGTGCAGGCGGCCTGGGCCGCGGCGCAGCCGGGTTACGGCATGCCGGCCGACGTTGACCCGGTGGAAGGCTGGATCGTCACCGCTTGAGCCGGCGCTGAGGGGCTTGGGCCACAGCCTCGACGGCAGGGTGCGCTGTCCCGTCGCAGGCCCGCTGGTCAGGCCGGCTCCATGCCCTGGCGCCTCTTCGCCTCGTCCGCTGCTGGCGAGGCCATGTAGGCCAGCAGCGCCCGGGCGGCCTCGGGCTGCGTGCAGGTGGCGGCCAGCGTGGCCGCGAAGGTGGTCATGATCTGCACGCCGGGCGGCAGCGGGCCGACGATGCGGATGCCCGGCATATGCAGCAGCTCGCTCAACTGCTGGAAGCCCAGCGCCACCTCGCCCTGCGCCACGAGCCGGGCCACTGGCACGCCCGGCGGCGCCTGCACGATGCGAGGGCGGATCGACTCCAGAAGGCCCCAGCGCTCGAAGGTCTTGAGCAGGTGGCTGCCGCTGGGCCCGGTGGAATAGCCCAGCGTCGGCGCCGCCAGCACGGCCGCCTTCAGGGCCTCTTCCGTGCCGATGTCGGGCGCAGGCGCCCCCGCAGGCACGGCCACCGATACGCCCGATCGCACCAGGGCCACGGTGCTGCCGGCCACTGTCTTGCCCGCACCCTCCAGCTGCGACAAGGCGGTGGCAGCCAGCACGACGATGTCGAAGGCCTCGCCTTCCTGCACGCGTCGGGCCGCGTCCACGCCGCCCACCGCCTCCAGCACCGTGGCGGCACCACCGGCCTGCTCATGGGCAGCGATCAGATCGGCCAGCACCTGGCGGGTGGCCATGGAGGAAATCATGCGCAAGGGTGTCATGTGTGCAGCCTTTTCAAGCCTGGTCTGGTGGAGCGGCACGCGTGGCGCCCAACACGGCATCTGCGGGGCGAACGCGGAACGTGCGGGGCCCGGAGGACGCGTTGGGCCTGCATTCTCCTGCGACGCCCGGTCAGCGGTTGCAGGCATGGCGATCGATGCATGGTGGGGGCGCCGGGCGCTGTCACAGACGGTCACGAAGCGCCCACACAGACGCCACAGACAAGCGCGCCGTGCATTTCCACAATGCCTTCCATCGACACACGGTGTGTCGCCACAGACCAGCAAAAGGAGATTCCCATGAGCACCTTCAACCCCCGCGCCGTCGTCCTCGCCCTGGTGGCCACCACCCTGACGGTGGGCGGCACCGCCGCCCTGGCGCAGGACCTGCGGCACGCCGATCAGCGCGCTTCCGGCGCCGCCATGGCCCGCGTCATCAGTGTCACGGCGAACACCGAGCGCTTCAGCGAGCAAAGCCAGCAATGCACCGAGCAGCAGCAGGTGGTCACCACGCCCGGCCAGCCTGGCTTGGGCACCACTTTGGCAGGCTCGCTGATCGGCGGGGCCCTGGCCTCGCCCATCGGCAAGGGCAGCGGCAAGGTGGTGGCGGTGGCCGCCGGCAGCATGGTGGGCGCGCACATGGCGCGCAGCATGGCCGAGCAGAACAGCACCACCACGGCGAAGACGGTGCAGGTCTGCCAGCCAGTGACCACGATGCGTGAACAGGTGCGCGACTACGCGGTGCGCTACGAGTGGGAGGGCCGCGAGTACATGGTGAACATGTCCCAGCATCCCGGTGCCTGGCTGAAGGTCTACACCTCGCACACCGTGCAGGCGATGTGACGGCAGGTGCCGGCCATCGCGGCGACCAGCCTCAGGCCGGTCGCTCAGGTCGCAGGCCTTTCGCTCAGGCCGCCGGCCAGTCGATCAACAAGCGCGCCCCGCCCAGCGGGGCGCTTTGCATGCGGGCCTGCCCGCCATGCGCCTCGGCCACGCGGCGCACGATCGCCAAGCCCAGGCCCCAGCCGGGGCTGCGGCGCTCGCGTTCGCCTTCCAGGCGCTTGAAGGGCTGGAACACGGCCTCGCGCTGCTGCGGTGGCACCCCGCTTCCATCGTCGTCCACCGCCACGAAGACCCGGTCGCCTTCGGCCCAGGCGGAGAGCTCGATGCGCGAGCGGGCATGCCGGGCCGCATTGCGCACCGCGTTGCGCAGGGCATAAGGCAGCAGGCGCGCATCAAAGTTCACCGGGCTCGCCAATGCCCAGTGGGTGCCCACGTCCTTGTCTTCGAGCAAGGGCGCCAGGCCCCGCAGCTCCTGGTCCAGCAGGGCCGCCAGGTCGCCCGGTACGGGTGCGGCCGCTACGGCGCCCATGTCCAGGCGCGCCAGCGTCAGGCTGGTGTCGATCAAGGCTTCGAGTTCTTCGATGTCCCTCTCGCAGGCCGCCACGGCATCGGCCCGACGGGCGGTATCGTCTTCGTCCACCAGCGCGTCCAGCGCGAAGCGCAGGCGCGCCAGGGGTGTGCGCAGCTCATGCGAGACGGCGCCGGTCAGTTCGCGCTGGGCGGCCAGGGCCGCGGCCAGGCGCTCCAAGGTGGCGCGCATGCCGCGGCCCAAGGGCGCGAACAAGCGGCTGTCCAGCGCGGGCATGGGGGTGTCGAAACGCCCGGCGCCCAGCGCGTCGGCCGTGCGCTGCAGCGCGCGCAGGTCGCGCCACGCGGGACGCAGCAGCGCCCAGGCGCTCAGCCCCACGGCGCCGGCCAGCACCAGGGCCGCGGCCATCTGCAGCCACAGTTCCCGGGGCAGGTTCAGCCGATGCTCGGGGTTCCAGTCGGGGTCCAGCGGCCCCAGTACCAGCACCTGTTCGGATGCCATACCGGCTCCCGGCGTGGGCTGTGCGGGGCCGGGCGGCAGCGCCGCCACCACGCGCCGGTTGAAACCGGTCACCAGCAGCTCGCCGGCCGCCAGCCGGGCCTGCTCCTCAGCCGTGAAACCCTGGGCCGGTGCCAGCGCCACCGGGTAGGCAAAGCGTTCGTCCAGTTCGCGCACCCGCTGGGCACGCGCGCTGTCCTGCAGAGGGGCCAGTTCGTGCTGCAGCATCAGCACGGTTCCGCCCATGAAGCGGCGCACGTAGTCGTCCGTCACCTCTTTCACGGCCAGGGCCACCAGGGCCTGCACCAGCAGCAGCATCGCCATCACGGCCAGCGCCAGCCCGGCGGCCACGCGGGCGACGCTGGCGCCGGGGGTCTTCGCCGTCGCAGCGGGTGCCGATGTCATCCCGGCGCGAAGAGGTAGCCCTGGCCGCGCACGGTCTTGATGCGCGAGGGCGCGTCCGCATCGTCTCCGATCTTGCGCCGCAGGCGCGAGATGCGCGCGTCGATCGCGCGGTCCAGACCGTCGAACTCCAGGCCGCGCAACCCCTGCATGATGGCGTCACGCGACACCACCTGCCCGGCCCGCTGGGCCAGGAAGTTCAGCAGCTCGTACTCCGCGGTGGTCAGGGTCAGCGCCTGGCCTGAGAGCGTGACCTCCCGCGCCGCGGGGTTCAGCTCCAGAGTACCGAAGCGCATGACGCGCCGGTCTGTGCCAGGGGCTGTGTTCGTCGCGCCTGCGGTGCCCGCAGTGCCGGACGGGGGCGCTTCACGCCGCAGCAGCGCCTTCAGCCGCGCCAGCAGCACGCGCGGTGCCACGGGTTTGGTGATGTAGTCATCGGCGCCGCCTTCCAGGCCCAGCACCTGGTCGATGTCGTCGTCGCGCGCCGTGAGCATCACGATGCGGCCGGTGAACTCCCGGCGCATGTCCCGCAGCACATCGAAGCCGTCCTTGCCGGGCAGGTGCCCGTCCAGCAACACGACGTCGAAACGCTCGCGGCGCATCAGGGCTTCGCCGTCGTCGCCCCGGGCCGCGTGCGTGACCTGCCAGCCTGCCTTGGTGAGTGCGTCCGACACCAGTTGCGCCAGCCGCTCGTCGTCCTCCACCAGCAGGATGCGGGCTCCGTCCATGGGCGGTCGTGCCTGTACCTTTGTGTGCTGCCAATGCCCGTGCCGGGACTCAGCCGCCCTTCTTCAGATACGTCTCGGCCAGCTTGACCCAGTAGCTGGCTCCTGTGGACAGGCAGGCGTCATTGAAGTCATAGCCGGGGTTGTGGACCATGCACCCCCCCTCGGAGCCGACGCCGTTGCCGATGAAGACATAGCAGCCGGGCACTTTCTCCAGGAAAAAGGCGAAGTCCTCGCTGCCGGTGACGGGCTCGGCCGGCAGCAGGCCCGCCTCGCCCAGCCAGTCCCGCACCACCTGCAGGCAAAAGTTCGTTTCCTTGGCATGGTTGTGCAGCACCGGGTATCCGCGCTGGTACTCCACCTCGGCCGTGCAGCCGTGCACCGCGGCCTGGGCGTGGGCGATCTCGGTGATGCGGCGCTGCAGCAGGTCGCGCACATCGGGGTGGAAGGCCCGCACGGTCAGGCGCAGTTCCGCCTCACCGGGGATGACGTTGGGCGCGTCGCCCGCCAGAAAGGCGCCCACGGTGACGATGCCCACCTGCAGCGGTGGCACGTTGCGCGACACGATGGTCTGCAGCGCCATGACCAGGCTGCTGGCCGCCACCACGCAGTCGGTGGAATGCTGCGGCATGGCGCCGTGGCCGCCGCGCCCCCGCACCTTGATGAGGGCCGTGTCAGAGCTGGCCAGCGCAAAGCCAGGCACCGCTGCGAACTTGCCCGCCGGCAGGCCCGGCGCGTTGTGCATGCCGAACATCGCCTCGCACGGGAACAGGTCCAGGAAGCCGTCCTCCAGCATCTTGCGTGCCCCGGCCTGGCCTTCCTCGGCCGGCTGGAACACGACATGCAGGATGCCGTCGAAGCGCTGCGTGGCGGCCAGGTGGCGCGCGGCGCTCAGCAGCATGGCAGTGTGGCCGTCGTGGCCGCAGGCGTGCATCTTGCCGAAGACCTTGCTGGCCCAGGGCTTGCCGCTGTCCTCCTGGATGGGCAGGGCGTCCATGTCCGCGCGCAGGCCGATGCGCCGCGTGCTGGTGCCCACCTTCAGCGTGCCCACCACACCCGTCACGCCCAGGCCCCGGTGCACCTCGTAGCCCCAGCGCTGCAGGCACTCGGCCACCAGATCGGCGGTGGCGTTCTCCTGGTAGGCGAGCTCGGGGTTCGCGTGGATGCGGTGCCGGATGGCGATCATCTCGGCTTCGTGGGCACGGACTTCGTCCAGGGCGGGCAGGGGCAGGGGAGCGTTCATGAAGTGCGCGGCTCGTTCGTGGTCGACAGACTGCATTCTGCGCGTCTCGCGCGACACTTCAGGCTTCAACTGCTCGCGAGACCTCTTTCGGAGACGCCCATGAAGACCTACCGCATTGCCACCATCCCGGGCGACGGCATCGGCAAGGAAGTCATCCCCGCGGGGCAGCAGGTGCTGCAGGCCCTGGCCGAGCGGCTGGGCACCTTCGCCCTGGACTTCGAGAACTTCGGCTGGGGTGGGGACTGGTACCGCGCCCACGGCCAGATGATGCCCGCCGATGGCCTGGAGGCCCTGCGCGGCCAGGATGCCATCTTGTTCGGCTCGGCCGGCGACCCGCAGATCCCGGACCACATCACGCTGTGGGGCCTGCGGCTGAAGATCTGCCAGGGCTTTGACCAGTACGCCAACGTGCGGCCCACGCGCATCCTGCCGGGCATCGACGCCCCGCTCAAGCGCTGCCGGCCGCAGGACCTGGACTGGGTGATCGTGCGCGAGAACTCCGAAGGCGAGTACGCCGGGGTCGGCGGGCGGGCGCACCAGGGCCACCCCATCGAGGTGGCCACCGATGTCTCCATGATGACCCGTGCCGGCGTGGAGCGAATCATGCGCTTCGCCTTCCGCCTGGCGCAGTCGCGCCCGCGTAAGCTGCTGACCGTGGTGACCAAGAGCAATGCACAGCGCCACGCCATGGTGATGTGGGACGAGATTGCGCTGCAGATCTCCCGCGAGTTCCCCGAGGTGCGCTGGGACAAGGAACTGGTGGACGCGATGACCGCGCGCATGGTCAACCGTCCGGCCACCATCGACACCGTGGTGGCCACCAACCTGCACGCCGACATCCTCAGCGACCTCGCTGCCGCGCTGGCCGGCAGCCTGGGCATCGCGCCCACCGGGAACATCGACCCCGAGCGCCGCTACCCCAGCATGTTCGAGCCCATCCATGGCTCGGCCTTCGACATCATGGGCAAAGGCCTGGCCAACCCCGTGGGAACCTTCTGGAGTTGCGTCATGCTGCTGGAGCACCTGGGCGAGGCCCGCGCCGCGGCCGCGCTCATGGCCGCCATCGAGGCCGTGACGGCCGACCCGGCGCTCCACACGCGCGACCTGGGGGGCACGGCCACCACGGCGCAGGTCACGGCGGCCGTGTGTCAGCGGCTGCGGCAGGCCTGACGTCCCGAGGGCGACGCTTGGGGATTCCCCGCCTGACAGCGCCGTGGGCTTGGGGCACGTTGCAGGGGTCTTTTCTCATGTCAGGAGCCTGTTGTGACCCGTCTTGCCCTCCTTGCTTCCCACGGGAAGCCCACACCGTATCCGCCGCGGATTCGTCCGTCGTCCCACCTCTTGGCTGGCCGCGCTAGGGGCCTGCACTGGCGCCGTGCTGCTGGGTGCGCCGGCCCAGGCCCAGCCCTGCCCGGCCATCGAGACGGTGGTGCTGTACAAGGCCGGGGCGGGTGGGGCCTTGATGTGGACCACCATGAACACCCTGCCCGGCGACGGCGTCACGGTGGTGGTCGTCAACCTGCCACACACCGTGCTGCAACCCATGGAGGGCAACGTCCAGTACAAGACCGAGGACATCACCCCGGTCTATTGGTTCCACTACACGCCCGACGCCCTGGTGGTGCCCGAGCAGTGCCCCATCAAGACCACCTACGTGCCCTACAAGGGCACCGGCGACCTGGCCACGGCGGTGCTGGGCGCGCAGGTGGCCGGCACCATGTCCTGCTCGGCCTTCGCCATCGACAACAAGGTCCGTGTGCGCGCCCAAGCTGTGGCCATGGACAGGCGCCACCCGTTTCCCGGGCCGCCGTGCCCAGGTTGCCGCGGGCTGAGGCCTGCCGGAGGGCGCCATGAAGCTGAGACGCTGGATCCGCCTTGCGCAGGCCGGCCGCCTGAAGGTGTATCTGCTGGCGCTTTGGAAGCTGTTCCGCCATCCCGCCACGCCATGGATCGTGAAGGTGGTGGCGGTGGCGGTGGTGGCCTACGCCGTCAGCCCCATTGATCTCATCCCGGACTTCATTCCCGTGCTGGGGCAGCTGGATGACCTGATCCTGCTGCCCCTGGGCGTGGCGCTGGCGGTGCGGCTCACGCCTGCACCGCTGTGGGCTCGGTGCCTGCAAGACGCTGAGGCCGGCCTGGAGCGCCTGCCCCGCCTGATGTGGGGCGCCATCGTGGTCGTATTGCTGTGGGTTGCGGCCCTGGCGGCGGGCCTGGGCCTGGCGCTGTGGATGGTCGCCACGCCAGCCCAGGCAGCGCCCGGGCCACTGCAGGGCCAGGTCAGCCGGGTGGTGGATGGCGACACCCTGTGGTTTCAGCCCGCCGAACCGCACCAACCCCTGCTGGCGGTGCGCTTGCGCGGCATCGACGCGCCGGAGTCCTGCCAGCCCTGGGGCCGTCAGTCCACGGCAGCGCTGCGCCAGCAGGTGCAGGGGCAACCGGCCACGCTGCAAATCCATGGCCAGGACGATTACCGTCGAACCTTGGGCACTGTCTATGTGGCGGGCGTGGACATCAACGGCGCCCTCGTCGCCCAGGGTCACGCCTGGGCCTGGCGCGACGCGCAGGGACGCAGCCTGTACCTGAGGCAGGAGGCTTCTGCGCGTGCGGCCTCGCTGGGCGCCCATGGCGACCCTGCGGCCGAAGCGCCATGGGACTTTCGGCAACGGCACGGCAGGTGTCGACGCTGAGGCACCCCACCCGGACGTCCTTGCATCCAACGAACGGGGTGCCAGGCTTCACCCGCCGGGGGCACTACCGCCAGCGCAGGACCTTCCATCCCCGATCGCTGGCCAGCGCGGCCAGGCGCGGATCCGGGTCCACGGCCACGGCACGGCGGGCGGCCGACAGCAGCGGGGCGTCGTTCATCGAGTCGCTGTAGGCGATGCTGTCCAGCGCGTCCAGACAGGTGCCTCGCTCGGCGAGCCAGGTCTGCAGGCGGGCCACCTTGCCCTCGCGCATGTTGGGTGTGCCCGCCACTCGACCGGTGAAGCAGCCGTCAGCGCCCACCTCGCACTCAGTGGCGATCAGGTGTTCGATGTCCAGGTGCTGCGCCGTCAGCTCGGTGATGACGCGGTTTGTGGCGGTGGTCAGCACCACGGTGTGACCGGCGTCCTGGTGGTGGCGGACTTGATCGCGCGCTGCGGGAGGGATACGCGGCGCGATCTCCTCCACGAGAAAGCGCTGGCGCATGGGATGCCACTGCTCGAGCGTGCGCCCGGCCAGGGTGCCGACGTAGAAACCGCAGAACTCCGCCACGCTCACGGTGCCGGCCTTGTAGCCGGCCTCCATGGCGGCGTTGCGCGGCTCGAAGGAGGCGCGCTCGAGCAGGCCTTGCGTCATCAGCCACTCGCACCACAGCACATCGCTGTCGCCCGACAGCAGGGTGTGGTCGAGGTCGAAGAGGGCCAGCGTGCTCGTCACACCCTCACCCCGGCTGCCGCAAATGCCAGGCCTTGGGCCGCGTGAAGGTCTGGATGCCGTAGGTGGACAGGGTCAGGCCGATGCCGGAGTCACCCACGCCGCTCCAGGGCAGGCGTGGGCTCACGCGGTCGCAGCAGTTCCAGTACACGGTGCCGGCGTTCACCTGCGCGAGCAGCGCGTGGGCGGCGGCTTCGTCCTTCGTGTACACGCCCGCGGTCAGACCGTAGCGCGTGTCGTTCATCAGCGCCACGGCCTCCTCGTCCGAGCCCACCTTCTGGATGCCGACGATGGGGCCGAAGCTTTCCTCGCGCATCAACTCCATGCCGTGGTGGCAGCCCGCCACCACCGTGGGCTCGAAACCCCAGCCGGGGCCGGCGCTGCGATGGCCGCCGCACAGCACCTGCGCGCCCTGGGCCACGGCGTCATCCACCTGCGCCTGCAGCACCGCGATCTGCGGCTCGCGGGTGAGCGCGCCGATGTAGGTGCCGGGGTCCATCGGGTCCCCGGCCTTCATGGCCTGAACCGTGGCCACCAAGTGCGCCACGAAGGCGTCGTGCACGGCCTCGTGCACATAGATGCGCTCCACCGAGCAGCAGCCCTGGCCCGTGTTGTACATGGCCCCGTCGGCCAGGCTCTCCGCCGCCGCCTTGACGTCCACATCGGCGCGCACGTACATCGGGTCCTTGCCGCCGAGTTCGAGCTGCACCTTCACCAGCCGCGTGGCCAGGGCGGCTGCGATGCGCTGACCGGTGGCGTGGCTGCCGGTGAAGAACAGGCCGTCGATGCGCTGCTCCAGCAAGGCCGCGCCCACCGCGCCACCGCCCACCACGCACTGCATCACATCGGCCGGCACGCCGGATTCGTGCAGCAGCCGGGTGATGGCCAGCCCCGTCAGCGCCGCATGCTCGCTGGGCTTGTAGAGCACGGCATTGCCGGTCAGCAGCGCCGGCACGATGACGTTGCAGCCCACGAACCAGGGGTAGTTCCAGGCCGAGATGTTGGCCACCACCCCCAGCGGCGCATGCGAGATCTGCTCGTGCATGCCGCCGCCGTCGAAGACATGCTCGTCGCGCACGGCGCCCTCGGCCTGCTCCATGAAGAAATCCAGCCGCGGCAGCAGGCCGTTGAGCTCGTTGCGCGACAGGCTGATGGGCTTGCCGGTTTCGCGCGTCATGGTCGTCGCCAGGTCGTCCAACTGGGCCACCACCGCCGCGCGAAAGCGCGTGATGCAGGCCAGACGCTCGGCCATGGGCAGGGCAGCCCAGGCGGGCTGGGCCGCGCGCGCGGCGTGGGTCTTGGCCGCGACCGAGGTGGCATCGTCGGCGGCGATCTCGTCGATCACCGAGCCGGTGGCGGGGTTGTGGATCTTCAGGGTGGGCTTCAAGGTCAGCATTCGGAAGTCGTGGAAAAGAGGGGGATCAAGCCTTGCCGTCGCGCACCGCGCGGCAGGCGTCCAGAAAGTCCTGCAGCATGGCCGAATCGTCGAAGTGCTCGGGGTGGCCGGCCTGGTGGAACTCGGGGTGCCACTGCACCGCGGCGACATAGGAGCCTTCCGTGCGGCGGATGGCTTCCACGGTGCCGTCCAACGGGCAGCGGGCCTCGACCACGAAGCCGGGGGCCAGGTCCTTCACGCCCTGGTGGTGGATGCTGTTGGCGCTGGCGTTCGTCACACCAGGGTAGAGCTGCGCGAGGCGCGTGCCGGGGACGATCTCGATGGGGTGGTAGTGCTTCTCGTAGCGCTGCAGGGCCCGGTGGTCGAACGCGCCGGGACGCTGGGAGATGATGTCCTGCCACAGCGAGCCGCCGTGCAGCACGTTGATGAGCTGGAAGCCGCGGCAGATGCCGAATACTGGCTTGTCGGCGTTCTCGAAGGCGCGGATCAGCTCCATCTCATACGCGTCGCGCACCGGGTCGCCCCCCCAGGCGGGGTCCAGCGGCTGTTCGCCGTAGGCCGTGGGCGCGATGTCGTTGCCGCCTTGCAGCACCAGACCGTCCAGCGCCTGGGCGTAGTCGTCCAGGTTGAGGTCGGTGCGCTCGACGATGCTGTCGCGTGTGACGGCCGGCACCATCACCGCCATGGCGTGGCCCGACAGCACCCAGTGCGCCACCGACTGTTCCAGGAAGTGCAGCGTCTTGGTGAAGACGCGCGGCAATGCTTCGTGCTCGGTGGGGTAGTGGATGCGGGCGGAAACGCCGATCAACAGGGGTTTGGGGTTCATCGAGGTCTCCTCACATCGCAGCGCGGAACAGCCGCTCGTAGTCGCCTTCAGTGGCGGGCCGGGGGTTGGTGCCGCCCGTGAAGTCCGAGGCGGCCAGGGGCACGAGCCGGGGCAGGTGCGCCAGCGTGACCCCGCGCTGGGCCAGGCCGCCCGTGATGCCGATGTCGGCCTTGAGCCGCCGCAGCCAGGCGATGAAGCCGGCGCCGCCGCCGCCGCTGCTGTTCACGCCCACCACATGGGCCAGCTCGTCGAACTTGGCGGGCACCACCTCGCGGTTCCAGTCCAGCACGGTGTCGATCATCAGCGCGTTGGCCAGGCCGTGGTGCATGTCCACCGCCGCGCCCAGGGCGTGCGCGCAGGCGTGGACGGAGCCCAGGTCTTTCTGGAAGGCGATGGCGCCCATCATCGAGCTCATCATCATGTCAGCGCGGGCCTGCAGGTTGCCCGGCTCCTTCACCGCCGTGGCCAGGGCCCGTGCGCCCACGCGCAGGCCCTCCAGCGCAATGCCGTCGCACAGCGGGTGGTAGGCCGGCGACAGGTAGCTCTCGATGTTGTGCGTGAGCGCGTCCATGCCGGTGGCCGCCGTCACGTGGGCGGGCAGGGCGAAAGTGAGTTCCGGATCGGCGAACACGGCCTGGGCCAGGATCTTGGGGCTGAAGACGGTGCGCTTGTGGTGGGTGTCGTTCTCTGACACCACGGCCGAGCGGCCCACTTCCGAGCCGGTGCCCGAGGTGGTGGGCAAGGCGATGAAGTAGGGCAGGGCGTTGACGATGGGCCGCACCTGGGGGTGGTCCCACACGTACTCCAGGATGTCGCCTTCGTGCGTGGCGGCCACGCCCACCACCTTGGCCACGTCCAGCGCCGCGCCGCCGCCAAAGCCGATGACGGCGTCCGCCTCGTGTGCCTTGAAGGCCGCCGCGCCGCCCATCACCTGGGCGCAGGTGGGGTTGCCGAACACGCCGTCGTACACCGCAACGTCCAGCCCCTGGAGGTGGCTGCGGAACTCGGCCATCACCGGCAACTGCGCCAGCGCGCGGTCGGTCACGATCAGCGGGCGCCGGATGCCCTGCTCCAGCAGGTGGGCGGCCACCAGCTTGCGCGCACCGGCGCCGAAGTGGATGGGGGTGGGGAATGCGAAGCGGGAGATGTTCATGATGCTCAGATGATCTCGAAATAGCGTTTGAGTTCCCAGTCGGTCACCGCATCCTGCCATTGCCGGTGCTCCCACTCGCGCGTGGCGGCGAAATGGTCGACGAAGGTGTCGCCCAGCCAGTCACGGGCGATATCGCTGCGCTGGAAGATGCGTGTGGTCTCGATCAGCGAGCGCGGTGCGCGGGGAATGTGGTCTGCCCCGTGGTTGGTGCCGGTGATGGGCGCGGCGGTGAGCTTCAGGCCCTTTTCCACCCCATGCAGCCCGGCGGCGATGACCGCGGCCATGGCCAGGTAGGGGTTGACGTCGGCGCCGGGGCAGCGCGTTTCCAGCCGCGTGCTCTTGGGGCTGCCGGCGATCACGCGGAAGCTGGCGGTGCGGTTGTCCACGCCCCAGGTGGGCTTGACGGGGGCCCAGAAGCCGTCCACCAGGCGCTTGTAGCTGTTGATGGTGGGCCAGAACATGGGCGCGAAGTCCATCAGGCAGGCGATCTGTCCGGCCAGATAGCTCTCGAAGAGCTTGCTCATGGAGCGCTTGGCCTTGGCGTCGAAGAACAGGTTCTTCTTGCCGTCCGACAGGCTCTGGTGGATGTGGCCCGAGCAGCCGGGCAGCGCCTGCGACCACTTGGCCATGAAGCTGGGCATGACGCCAAAGCGCTTGCCGATCTCCTTGGCGCCGGTCTTGAAGAGGATGGCGCGGTCGGCCTGTTCGAGCGCGCCCGAGAACGCGATGGCGGCCTCGTACACGCCCGGCCCGGTCTCGGTGTGCAAGCCCTCGATGGGCACACCGAAGGCCGCCATGTCGTCCATCAGCGCATTGAAGAAGCCCTGGTTGTCGGCCATGCGCAGCAGCGAGTAGCCGAACATGCCGGGCGTGAGGTTGGTGGGCCCTACGCCGCGCTTGTCAGCCCAGGTCTGCGGTGTCTCGGCGAAGTTGAACCACTCGAACTCCATGCCGGCCATGGGCGCCACGCCCAAGGCCTCGGCTCGCTTGAGCACCCGCTTGAGGGTCTGGCGCGGGCAGATCTCGAAGGGGCCGCCCGAGGCATTGACGAAGTCGCCCAGAAAGAAGGGCACTCCCCCATCCCAGGGCACGCGGCGGGCGGTGTTCAGATCCAGGCGCGCCAGCGCATCGGGAAAGCCGTGGTGCCAGCCCGTGACCTGGGTGTTGTCGTAGCAGACGTCGTGCGCGTCCCAGCCGAACACCACGTCGCAGAAGCCGAAGCCGCCGCCCGGCGCGGGCTGTGCGGCGCCCCTGAACTTGTCGATGTGCAGGTACTTGCCGCGCAGGATGCCGTCGATGTCGCTGACGGCCACCTTCACCTTCTGTGCGCCTGATTTGCGCACTTCGGCCAGGGCGGGGTGTTCCTTGGGGTGGCGGGTGGCCATGAGCATCTCCTGTGCGGGGCGGGTGCTGGGTGGTCTTTGCGAGTGAGGAGGGCGCTGATGCAAGCTTCAGGCCGCGGGCGTGCCGTCCGGAATGCCCATGTCGGCCAGCGTCTCGCGCACGGCGTTCACGGCCTGGCGCATCTCGTGGGGACCGATGGCGCCGATGCAGCCCACGCGGAAGGTCTCCACCTGCGTCAGCTTGCCGGGGTAGAGCAGGAACCCGCGCGCCTTGGCTGCTTCATAGAAGCGCTTGAAGTCGTAGGCCGCATGCGCCGGGGCGTGAAAGGTGACGATGATGGGCGCCTGCACGGCAGGGTCCAGGAAGGGCTTGAAGCCGAGCGCTGCCATGCCTTCGGTCAGCGCCCGGTAGTTGGCGGTGTAGCGCGCCAGGCGTGCGCTCTGGCCGCCTTCTTCCACGAACTGTGCGATGGCCTCGGACAAGGCCACCACCACGTGGGTGGGTGGGGTGAAGCGCCACTGGCCGGTCTTGCCCATGTAGACGTGCTGGTCGTGCAGGTCCATGGCCAGGCTCTGGCTGTTGCCGGCACAGGCGTCCAGGATGGCCTTGCGGATGAAGACGAAGCCCATGCCTGGCACGCCTTCCAGGCACTTGCCGCTGGCGGCGATCAGCGCATCGAAGCGCGTGCTGCGGGCGTCGATCGGCAAGGCGGCAAAACTGCTCATGGCGTCCACGATCAGGCCCTTGCCGTGGCGCTCGCACACGGCAGCCACGGCCGCCAGCGGGTTCTCCACGCCAGTGCCGGTCTCGCAATGGATGAGGATGACGTGGGTGATGCTGGGGTCGGCCTTCAGCTGCGCCTCCACGGCGGCGGCGTCCACCGGACGGTCTTCCGGGACGGGCATGACGGTGGCCTTGCGGCCCATCATCTGCGACAGCTTGGCCGCGCGCTTGCAGTAGGCGCCGTTATCGGGCACCAGCACATGCCCATCGCGTGGCACCACGGTGGCCACCGCGGCCTCCACGCTGAAGGTGCCGCTGCCTTGCAGGGGCACGACCACGTGGGTGTCCTGGCCGTTCACGATGTCCAGCAGGCGGCTGCGCACGCTGGCGGTGACGGCATTGAAGTCCGCGTCCCAAGAGCCCCAGTCCTTGAGCATGGCGAGCTTGGTGCGCAGCGTGGTGGTGAGCGGGCCGGGGGTGAGGAGGATGCGGTCGCGGTCCATGGGGTGTCTCGTTTGGGATGGCGTCAGCTTAGGTGGCTTGGTCTGTTTTCAGTACCTTGCTTGCTCGGCGTGTTTGCGTTCGCCTCGCGGCAGCGGGGGCCTGGGGGTGGCGCCGGCGGGGGCGGTCGGCCGTATGGCCGACTCCGCTGCGATGCTCCCGGCCGGGTTGCGCCGTCGAACTCGCTTCGCGCTCGCAGAGCGCTGCGCTCAGACAGCGACGGCGGGTCAGTTTGGGATGCGCGCTGCGCGCGCCAACCCGGCCGCTGCGCTTCTCGCCGCCCCCAACGGCCCCGCCCCCAGGCCCCCGCTGCCGCGAGGGATCGAGGGGTGCCACCTCTGGTGCCAGATCGGATGCCCGTACGAGCGCCAGGCCGAACGCCGGTATTCGGTCTCGGCTGCCCACCACGTTGTGAGGTCGGGCAGTTCGGGCGAGCAGGGGTGCCCCGCGAGTCGGGAGGTGGTGCGTTGCGGCGCGCCCGAGCACCGCAGGGCAGCCGGCCCCGTGGGCCGGCCGACCCGCCGAAGCGCCGCAGCGCACCGCCTCCCGTCTCGCAGCGCGAGAACGAGAAGGTGCGCATGAGCACGACCTCAAGCCCCTCACGTTCCCCGCTTCCAAGCCTGGGTACGCCGCTCCACCAGCCGCGACAGCAGCCAGAACAGCGTGGTGGCCACGGCCGAGGCGGCGACGATCATCACGGCGCAGGCTGCGGCGGCGCCGGTTTCGCCAGCTTCATCGAGGTTGAGGATGGCGATGGAGGCCACCTTGGTCTCGGGCGAGTACAGAAACACGACGGCCGACACGGTGGTCATCGCGTTGACGAAGAAGTAGCGGGCGATGTCCACCAGCGCCGGCGTGCAGATGGGCAGCGTCACGCGGCGCAACGTCGTCCAGAACGGTACCTTCAGCGACGCCGACACCGACTCGAACTCCGCATCCATCGCCTTCAACGCCGTGACTGCCGTCAGGTGCCCCGTGGTGTAGAAGTGCATGATGGTGCAGAGTGTGAGCAGCGCCATCGTGTGGTACAGACCGTTCAGCGGATTGGCGGGTTCGTTGAAGAAGAAGATGTAGCCCAGGCCCAGCACCAGCCCGGGCACCGCCATCGGCAGCATGGCCAGCAGCCGTACACCGGCGCGCAGCGGAGCGGGTCCAGGCGTCTTCTCCAGCAGATAGGCCCCCATGAACACCAGCGCCGTGCCGAACAGCGCCGTGCCGCCGGCCATCGTCAGGCTGTTTGCGAAGCCTTCGCCGAACTCGGCGTCGAACAGGGCCATCCGGTAGTGCTGCAGGCTGGGGGCGAGGTTGTAGGGCCAGAAGCTCGCGAAGGATGCGAACACCGTCATCCCCAGCACCGCCAGCACCAGCAGCGCCACCACGGTGCAGTAGCCGGTCATCAGGGCGTCGAACACAGGCGCGCGCCGCGGCCGCAGCGGCACGGCGCGGGCGCTGAGCATGGCCATCTGCTTGCGCTGTACCAGGTGGTCTACCGCGAAGGTCAGCACGGCTGGAGTCAGCAGCAGCAACGCCACCACGGCGCCGCGCTGGAAGTCCTGCTGGCCGATCACGAGCTTGAAGACGTCGGTGGCCAGCATATCGAAGTTGCCGCCGATCACCTTGGGCACGCCGAAGTCCGTCATCACCAGCGTGAACACCACGAGGCTGGCGCTGATCAGACCGTACTTCGCACCGGGCAGCGTGATGGTCATGAATTTGCGCAGGGCTGAAGTGCCCATGGCATCGGCTGCTTCGTACAGGCGGGCGTCGGCGGCAGCGAGAGCCGTTACCAGGATCATCAAGGCGTGGGGAAACACGGCAAAGATCTCGGCCAGGACGATACCCGGTGCGCCGTAGATCTCGTGAATCCCGAGAGCCACCAGAACCTGCTTCAACACGCCCTGGTTGCCGAACCAGTAGATCAGCGAGATGGCCGGCAGCAGTGTGGGGGCCAGCAACGGGATCAGCGAAATGCCGCGGAACAGCGGCTTGGCCGGCATGCAACTGCGTGTCAGCGCGTAAGCGAAGACGAAAGCGGTGGGCACGGCCACCACGGTGACCAGGGCTGACACCCACAGGCTGTTCCAAAGAGACTGCAGCAGCGCGGGTGATTGGGCATAGCTGACGAAATTGCCCAGCCCGACGAAGCGCCCTTCGCCGCTTTGCACCGATTGCACGAGGATGGCCAGCAGCGGGGCGGCCAGGAAGGCCAGCAGCATCAGGGCGACGCCGCCGAGCGCCAGCCAGGCCACGCGATCGCTGAGAGTGGACTGCAGCCGTATCTCGGGACCGGGTGCCCTGCGGGCGATCAAGCTGGTCACGCCCGCCCCCGCGTGCGGTACCTGCTGTGGCGTTCGGTGACCCGCCGGGTGTTCACTGATCGAAACATCTGAGGCGGTCCGGCAGCAGGCGCAGGGCCAGCGCACTTCCGACGCCCAGCCCGTGCTCGGCCAGGAAGTTCATGGACAAGACCGTGGTGAGCCCTTGCTCGCCGAGGGGGGCGCTGGTCACGCGGGCCAGGCAGTAAGCGCCCAGGAACTCGATCTTGTCGATGCGGGCCGCCAGGACATTGGAGGCACCCGGCTCAAAGGCCTGGTCCATCGCGTCGCCGGGCGGCAGGGGCCGGGCCAGCACGTCCTCCGGTCGCAGGTAGACCTTGATGTCCCCTCCACGTGCCTGGGCCTGACCTTGCGCCGACGCGAGTTCCAGCACGGCATCGCCCACGCGCAGACAGCCTGCCGCATCCAGGTGGCCGGACAACACGTTGACGCGGCCGACGAAGTCCGCGACGAACGGGCTGGCCGGTTCGCGGTAGACCTTTTCAGGCGAGCCCACCTGCTCGATCACGCCGTGGTTCATGACCACGATGCGATCGGCCACCGACAAGGCCTCTTCCTGGTCGTGCGTCACCATGATGGTGGTCACGCCCAGCTTGCGCTGCAGGCTGCGGATCTCCTGGCGCAGGTGCACCCGCACGATGGCGTCGAGCGCCGAGAGCGGCTCGTCCAGGAGCAGCAGTCCGGGAGAGGTGGCCAAAGCGCGGGCCAACGCGATGCGTTGTTGCTGGCCCCCTGACAGTTGCGAGGGCACCTTGCCCTCGCTGCCGGGCAGGCCGACCATGCGCACCAGTTCCTCCACCCGTTGCTGCACCTGGGCCTTCGGCACCTTGCGGTTGACCAGGCCGTAACCCACGTTGTCCGCCACCGTCAGGTTGGGAAACAGGGCGTAGGACTGAAAGACGATGCCGTAGTCGCGGGCCGACGGCGGCAGACGGGAGATGTCCTGGCCCGCCTGCTCGATGCGGCCCGCGCTCTGGGCTTCCAAACCCGCGATGATGCGCAGCAGCGTGGTCTTGCCACAGCCGGAAGGGCCGAGGAAGCAGACGAACTCCCCCTGGTCGATCTCCAGATCGACGCCCTTCAGAGCGGTGAACGTGCCGAAGCGCTTCTCGATGCCCTCGAGCTTGAGAAACGAGGGCACGTCTTAACGGCGCTTCTCGGACTTGACGTCGTAACGCCTGGTCCACTCGGCCAGGATGCGCTCACGGTTCTCGGCGGCCCAGGTGAAATCCATCTTCACGAGTCTGGACTCGTAGTCCTTCGGCACGTTGGCCAGGGGCGGGGCCACGCCGGGTTGCGCCGTGATGGCGAAGTTCTTTCCGTACAGGATCATCGCGTCCTTGCTGGAGGCCCAGTTGGCGAGCTTCTTGGCGGCGTCCAGCTTCTTGGTGCCCTTGTGGATGGCAAAGGCTTCCAGGTCCCAGCCCAGGCCTTCCTTCGGGAACACGAGGTCGATCGGGGCGCCGCGGGCCTTGTTGGCGTTCGCCCGGTACTCGAACGAGATGCCGACCACGTATTCGCCGGCAGCGGCCATGTTGCACGGTCTGGAACCGGAATGGGTGTACTGCGCGATGTTCTCGTGCAGACCGTCCATGTACTTCCAACCGCCGCCCTTGCCGTTGTCGTCGCCGAAGAGCGTGAGCCAGGCGGTCACGTCGAAGAAGCCCGTGCCGGAGGAGGCCGGGTTGGGCATCACCACCTGGCCCTTGTAGGCCGGCTTCAGCAGATCCTTCCAGGTCTCGGGCTTGGGGATGTTGCGCTTCTGGGCTTCCACCGTGTTGAAGCAGATGGTGGCGCCCCAGACGTCCATGCCCCACCAGGCCGGCGGGTTCTTCTTGTCGCGGTACTTGGACATGATGGCGTCCAGGTTCAGCGGTGCGTAGGGCTCCAGCATGCCGTTCTTGTCCAGCAGGGCCAGGCTGGAGGCGGCCACGCCCATGATGGCATCTGCCTGCGGGTTGCCCTTCTCGGCCAGCAGCTTGGCCGTGATCACGCCCGTGGAATCGCGCACCCACTTGATCTCGATGTTGGGCTCGACCTTGTTGAAGGCCTCCTGGTAGGCCTTGAGCTGGTCGGTCTCCAGCGCGGTGTAGACCAGCAGCTGGGTCTTCTGGGCCAGGGCCGCGCCCGACAACAGGCTGAACACGACGCTGGTGATGAGTGACAGGCGGGACAGTCGCATGAAGGACTCCTCAGGGAGTGAAGTGACGAGAACCAGGAAGGATGCCACGCTCTTCATGACCGTTCGGTGACGGCATTGACAATTCGCGGGCGCACCCGTTGACCGCGCACAGACGGGTCGGGACGGCATCGTGCATCGGCGATGGTGCGATGTCAACGGCAATTTGTCGATTGTTGACAATCTGCGATCTCGGCGCTCCAATCGGGTGCATGAAAACCCTCAGTGGTGCAGCGGCGCCGGTGGCCTCTGCCGGTGCCTTGGCGGCGAGAGTGTCTTCGCCAGCCCTGCCGGGCGTCGCGGCGCCTGCTGCAGCATCGTCCGGGGTGCCCACCATTGCGCTGCTGCAGTCCAGTTCGCTGCCCACGCTGGTGCAGGCTGAACTGGAACGGATGATCGTCAGCGGCGAGCTCCAGCCCGGCGCCAAGCTGACCGAGATGACGCTGGCGGCGCGTCTGGGCGTCTCGCGCGGGCCGCTGCGCGAGGCTTTCCGCATGCTGGAGGAGGCGGGGCTTGTGCGTACCGAGAAGAACCGGGGCGTGTTCGTGCGCGACATCCCGCTGGACGAGGCGGTGGAGATCTTCGATCTGCGCGCGGCCATGGAAGAGCTGGTGGGCCGCCAGCTTGCCCAGCGCATCACGTCGGCGCAGCTCAAGGAGGTACGGGCGATGGTGGACGCGATGGAGCGTGCCGTGAAAGCCGATGACTTGCGCAGCTACCACCTTCTGAACCTGCAATTCCATGACCGCCTGGTGGACATGGCGGGCAACCGCAAGCTCGTGGCGATTTACCGCAAACTGATCAAGGAGCTGAGCCTGTTCCGCCGCATGAACCTGGCCCACTTGGCAGAAGGCGGCCAGCTGCCCGTCTCGGCCGGTGAGCACCGTGCCATCGTCAAGGCCATCGCCTCTGGGGATGTGCAGGCCGCCGGCCGTGCCATGTCCGACCACGTCCTGGAAAGCAAGGCCCGCATGGTCAGCCAGCAGGCCGGCCGTCATTGAGCGGCGCGCCATACCCTTGTCCCGCAAACTTCGGAGTTCCCTCGTGTCCAGCCCTCAGCTTGAAGTCAACGGCCGCCACTACCGGCTGCCCCAGGCCCCTACCGTCATCGTCTGTGTGGACGGCTGCGAGCCCGATTACCTGGCCCAGGCCACCTTTGGCGGCCACATGCCCTGGATGAAGCGCGTGCTGGCCGAAGGCACGGCACTCGTCGCCGATTGCGTGGTGCCCACCTTCACCAATCCCAACAACCTGAGCATCGTCACGGGTGCGCCGCCCAGCGTGCACGGCATCTGCGGCAACTACCTGTTCGACACCGCCTCGGGCACCGAGGTGATGATGAACGACCCGAAGTGGCTGCGGGCGCCCACCATCCTCGCGGCGCTGGCCGGCGCGGGTCAGCGCTGCGCCGTGGTGACGGCCAAGGACAAGCTGCGCCGCCTGCTGGGCAAGGGCATGCAGGGCATCTGCTTTTCCTCCGAGAAGGCCGATGCCGTGACCGAGGCCGAGAACGGCATCACGGGCGTGCTGGCCCTGGTGGGCATGGGGGTGCCGGACGTCTACAGCGCGGGCTTGTCGGAGTTCGTGTTCGCCGCCGGCGTGCAGCTCATGAAGACGCGCCGCCCGGACGTGATGTACCTCAGCACCACCGACTACATCCAGCACAAGCATGCGCCGGGTGACGAGGGTGCCAACGCCTTCTACGCCATGATGGACCGCTACCTGGGCGAGCTGGAGGCCATGGGCTGCGTGATCGCGCTCACGGCGGACCACGGCATGAACGCCAAGGTGCGCATGGATGCGCAGCCGGACGTGATCTACCTGCAAGACGTGCTGGACGGCTGGCTGGGCGTAGCCGCCGCCCGTGTCATCCTGCCCATCACCGACCCCTACGTGGTGCACCACGGTGCGCTGGGCTCGTTTGCCACGGTCTACCTGCCTGCGGGCAGCGATGCTGCCGCCCTGGCGGCGCGTCTGGCCGCCTTGCGCGGCATCGAGGTGGTGCTCACGCGTGAACAGGCGGCCGAGCGCTTCGAGCTGCCGGCCGACCGCATCGGCGATCTGGTGGTGGTGTCCGAGCGCTCGGTGGTCATCGGTACAGCCGCCGCCCGCCACGACCTGAGCGCGCTGGAGGTTCCGCTGCGCTCGCACGGTGGCATCTCCGAGCAGCGCGTTCCCCTGATCCTGAACCGCCGCATCGAAGGCCTGGACCCGCAGCGCCGCTGGCGCAACTTCGATGCCTTCGACCTGGCACTGAACCACGCGCATTGAGGCGCTGAGCCTGCCGCTGCCCGGCGCTCCGCCGCTCCGCCGAACACACTCTTCAACGCACCCGAGACCCGTACCCATGATCCAGGAACAACTGCGCATCGCCGGCCAGAAGGTGGCCTGCGACCGCCACATCGAGGTCTTCAACCCCTTCACCAACGCTGTGGTGGGCACGGTGCCCAAGGCCAGCCTGGAGCAGGTGCGCGAGGCTTTTCGCATCGCTCAGGCCTACAAGCCCCGCCTGAGCCGCTTTGACCGGGCCAACATCCTGAACAAGGCTGCGGCTATCGTGCGCGAGCGTGTGCCGAAGATTGCCGCGCTCATCACCGCCGAGTGCGGGCTGTCCATGAAGGACAGCACCTATGAGGCGGGCCGCGTGGCCGACGTGCTCATGTTCGGTGCCAACGAGTGCCTGCGCGACGATGGGCAGATCTTCTCCTGCGACATCACTCCCCACGGCCGCAAACGCCGGGTCTACACGCAGCGCGACCCGCTGCTGGGCGTGATCACGGCCATCACGCCCTTCAACCACCCCATGAACCAGGTGGCGCACAAGGTCGTGCCCTCGGTGGCCACCAACAACCGCATGGTGCTCAAGCCTTCCGAGAAGGTGCCGCTGTCCGCCTACCTGTTCGCCGACATCCTGTACGAGGCCGGCCTGCCGGGCGAGATGCTGAGCGTGGTGACGGGCGACCCGGCGGAGATTGCCGACGAACTGATCACGAACCCTGCGGTGGACCTGGTCACCTTCACCGGTGGGGTTCCCATTGGCAAGTACATCGCGGCCAAGGCCGGCTACCGCCGCATCGTGCTGGAGCTCGGCGGCAACGACCCCATCATCGTGATGGAAGACGCTGATCTGGACGAGGCCTCCAGCCTGGCGGTGCAGGGCTCGTACAAGAACTCTGGCCAGCGCTGCACGGCCGTCAAGCGCATGCTGGTGCATGAATCGGTGGCCCAGCGTTTCACCGACCTGGTGGTCGACAAGACACGCGCCTGGAGCTACGGCGACCCTTCCAACCCCAAGGTGGAGATGGGCACGGTGATCGACGAGGCTGCGGCCCGCTTGTTCGAGCAGCGGGTGGACGAGGCGCTCGCCCAAGGCGCGCGGTTGCTGGCGGGCCACAAGCGCGAGGGCGCCTTGTTCGCCCCCACGGTGATCGACCGCGTGCGGCCCGAGATGATGGTGGTGAAGGAAGAGACCTTCGGGCCGGTCTCGCCCATCGTCACCTTTGCCCACATCGACGAGGCCATCCGCATCAGCAATGGCACGGCCTACGGGTTGTCGTCGTCGGTGTGCACCAACCGCATGGACTACATCACGCGCTTCGTCAGCGAGCTGAACGTGGGCACGGTCAATGTGCGCGAGGTGCCCGGCTACCGGCTGGAGCTCACCCCCTTCGGCGGCATCAAGGACTCGGGCCTGGGCTACAAGGAAGGCGTGCAGGAGGCCATGAAGAGCTTCACCAACGTCAAGACCTACTCGCTGCCCTGGGTGTGAGTGCGGTTGTGTGCATTGATGGCGAAGACTGAACCCCAAAGAGCGGAGAGCCCAGCATGCTGACCCTCGACGACATCGAGTCCCTCTTCAACCACCGTGGCGGCGAGCAGTACAGCGGCGAGCCCGTGACGCAGCTGGAGCACGCGCTGCAGTGCGGCGCCTTGGCCGAGGCCGAAGGGGCGGACGACGAGCTGGTGACGGCGGCCTTTCTGCACGACCTGGGCCACCTGCTGCAAGACCTGGGCGAGACGCCCACGTTGCGCGGCGTGGACGACGTGCACCAGTACGCCGCGCTGCCCTTTCTGCGCGGGCTGTTCGGCGAGCGCGTGCTGGGCGGCATCCAGCTGCACGTGGACGCCAAGCGCTACCTGTGCGCCACACGGACGGGCTATCACGACGCGCTGTCAGAGGACTCCAAGCGCAGCCTGAAGCTGCAGGGAGGCACCTTCACGGCCGAGCAGGCGCAGGCCTTCATCGCCCGCCCGGGGGCGGCTGATGCCGTGCGGCTGCGCATCTGGGACGATCTGGCCAAGACGGCTGGTGCGCCCACGCCGTCGCTGTCGCACTTCATGAGCCGCGCACGGCGCTGTGCGCTGAGCGTCAGCGCCGCGTGACGCTCACCTGGCCGGTCATGCTGGCCGTGCTGTGCGGCGCGATGCTGCACGCGGGCTGGAATGCGCTGGTCAAGTCATCGGACGACAAGCAGGCCGACACGGCCCTGGTCCATTTCCTCGGTGCCCTGGTGGCGCTGCCTGTGGCGTTGTGGGTGGGCCTGCCGCGCCCCGAGTGCTGGCCGTTCATGGCGGCCTCGCTGGTCATCCACGTGGGCTACTACGTGGCCCTGGCCGGGGCCTACCAGCATGGCGAACTGGGGCTTACCTATCCCATCATGCGTGGCGTGGCGCCTCTCCTCGTGGCCCTGGGCAGTGCGGCCCTCATTGGCGAAGCGCCCACGGCCGGCGCCTGGCTGGGCATCATCGGCATCACGGTGGGCGTAGCCCTGGTGGGCTTGTCGCATCCGGGCCGGGCCCTGCACCATGGCAAGGCGCTGGCGTTTGCGTTCGCCAACGCCGCCATCATCGCCACCTATACCTTCGTGGACGGTCTGGGCGTGCGCCAGGCCGGACCGGCCGTGACCGAGGTGCTGAGCTATGTGATGTGGCTCTTCGTGCTGGACGGCTTCCCCTACCCCTTGCTGCTGTGGTGGCGTCGCGGCCCGCAGGGCCGGCAGATGCTGGTGGACTACGCCCGCAGCCGCTGGCCGCTTGCCGCCCTGGGCGGCGCGGCGTCTATCGGCTCCTACGCCATTGCCCTCTGGGCCATGACCCGCGCCCCCGTGGCCAGCGTGGCGGCGCTGCGCGAGACCTCGGTGCTGTTTGCCACGGTGCTGGGCACGGTGATGCTGAAGGAGGCCTTCGGGGTGCAGCGCGCCTTCGGGGCGGCTGTCATCGTGGCGGGCGTGATCGCGCTGCGGCTGGGCTGAGGTCCAAACGTCCAAACGTCCCGTCGACCGCGTGCGGTGCCGCGGATCAGGCGCCTGCGTCCAGAGCCCGCGCCGCGCCCCGCAGCGCGGCAGACGATCGCGCATCGATGAGATGAACCGGTATCGCTGACAAGTAGCTGCGAAATCGTCCTTTGCCCAGGAAGCGCTCGGCAAAGCGTGAGGCCGGCAGCAGATCGGCGATGCGCGGTGGGATGCCGCCGCCAACGTAGACCCCTCCGCGCGCGCCAACGGTCAGCGCCAGATTGCCGGCCACGTTGCCCAGGAAGGCCATGAACCATCCCAGCGCTTTCACGCAGGCGGCGTCTGTCCCGCGGCGTGCGGCGTCCACCACGTCCGCTGGGGACATGCTGGTCGCGGCGCTGCCGTAGAGCCCACAGGCCGCCTCGTACAGGTTCACGAGCCCCGGACCCGACAACGCCCGCTCGGCCGATGCGTGGCCGAAGCGCTGGCGCAACCACGCGATCACCGCAGCCTCTTCGTCGTCCGCCGCTGCGAGCGTCACGTGGCCGCCCTCTCCATCAAGCGCCAGCTCGCCCCGGGGCGTGGAGACCAGGGTGGCCACGCCCAGCCCGGTTCCGGGACCCAGCACGGCCCGCGGGGCCTGCATATCTGCAGTGCCCGGAAGCAGCGGCTGTAACTCATCGGCCTGCAGCGCTGGCAGCGCCAGGGCCAGGGCCTTGAAGTCGTTGAGCACGAGGAGCCGTTGCAGCCCCATGGACAGCTTCAGCGCCTCGATGGAGAACGACCACTCACGGTTGGTCATCTGCACCCGGTCACCCTGCACCGGAGTGGCTATCGCCAGCGCCGCCTCCGCTGGTCTGTGGCCACCCCGCTGGCCCAGGTAGTGCCCTATCGCCGCTTCCAGGCCCGCATGGTCGTCACACCTCAACACCGCCTCGTCACTCAGCGGTGCCCCCGCGCCCGCCTGCCAGGCGAAACGGGCGTGGGTGCCGCCGATGTCGGCGAGGAGGCGGGGGAGGGTGGGCGGCGCTGCCATCTGAGTGGGAGGGCTTGTGTGTCAGGTGGGCAGTGTGAAGGGACCGAAGGGATCCGTGGGCGAGGCGTCAAGCGCCATCAGGGCAACTCGTAAAGTTGTCGACGGTTCAGTTTATGGCGATGGAGTGAGCAGCCCCTTGCCATGCGCTAGGCTTGAGGCATGACCCTCCCCACCCACGCCCAGATCGTCATCGTCGGCGGCGGCATCGCCGGCTGCTCCACGGCCTACCACCTCGCCAAGCTGGGCATCACCGATGTGCTGTTGCTGGAACAGGGCCAGCTCACCAGCGGCACCACCTGGCACGCGGCGGGGCTGATCGGGCAGATGCGGCCCAACCGCAACATGACGCGCATGAGCAAGTACGGCATCGAGCTGTATTCGACGCTGGAGAAGGAGACGGGCCTGGCCACCGGGTGGAAGCGCTGCGGCAGCGTGAACGTGGCGCGCACGCCCGAGCGCATGCAGGTGCTGCGCAAGCAGGCCGCCCTGGCGCGCAGTTTCGGCGTGGAGGTGGAACTCATCTCGCCCAAGCAGG
>Ga0315906_10000406_pt1 | contig 68932 bp, 62 predicted proteins | sample LakEriMetagenome_4_FD_203526 | JGI IMG/M metagenome (GOLD analysis project Ga0315906, IMG submission 203526) | Freshwater fungal communities from buoy surface, Lake Erie, Ohio, United States - Buoy 2 MA122 | ecosystem: Environmental > Aquatic > Freshwater > Lake > Lake biofilm | place: USA... | reverse complement strand
TCGCTTTTCCCCAGCACCCATTCGACACCTCCACAGAAGTGTCAACCTATTCCAGGACGGGTCACCTCCACAGAAGTGTCAACCTATTCCAGGACGGGTCAGTACAAATAAAAAAGCCGGCACAGGCCGGCTTTTTTATGGCTGAAGACTGCTTTACTGCTGCTGGATCCCCACCTGGGCCGCCACTTTGCGATAACGTTCCAGTTCACTGCGGATCCGCTTGTTGAATTCTTCCGTGCCCATGGTCGTGGTTTCGGCACCGCCGACCGTGGCGTATCGCTTTTTGATGTCAGGATTTTTTAGTGCATCCGATGAGGCCTGATAAAGCTTGCTGATGACCTCCTTCGGCGTGCCTTTGGGGGCAAACAGACCCACCCAGATCGACGTATCGACACCGGGTATCCCGGCTTCCTGTGCCGACATGTAATCGGGCACCTGCGGCGAACGTTTGGCCGTGGTAACGCCCAGCACCTTCACGCGTTTCGCCTGCAGGTGAGGCAACACGCCGGGTAATCCGGCGACGGTAAATACCACTTCATTACCCGCCACCGCGGATACCGCCGGCGCGCCGCCTTTGTAGGGCACATGCAATGCTTTGGCGCCGGCCGCATTCACCAGCCATTCGGTCGCCATGTGGTTGACCGAACCAGTACCGGGCGAGCCAAAGGTCAGCTGGCCCGGCTTGGCCTTCATACCGGCGACCAGATCTTTCAGCGAATTGAACGGCGATGCGGCGTTGACCACCACCAGCATCGGCGCATCGCTGACCATGATGATCGGCGTGAAATCACGCTCAACGTCATAAGGCATGCTCTTGAACAGCACCGGATTAACCGACATCTCGCCGGTGTGTGCGGCGAGCAGCGTGTAGCCATCAGCATTGGCGCGGGCGGTAGTACCGGTTGCAAGAAAACCGTTGGCACCCGGCCGGTTATCGACGACAAACTGCCAGCCTTTGTCTTCGGCGATCTTGTTGGTAAGGATGCGTGCCGAAGTGTCGACTACACCTCCGGGGGCAAACGGCACCAATACGCGGATGGGTTTGTTCGGATAACTGTCCGCAGCTAGTGCAGTGGTCGAAAACATCGCGGCAAGCACCGCGTAAATGAACGGGCGAATCATAAAATATCCTTTATATTCAATAATATATAATATTGCGCTTATTTGAATAAATCCTGCCATTTGGCGCGAACCTTGTCCTGCAATTCCTTGCTCGCTTCGGCGACCGGCGGAAACTCATGCAAATGGTCGTACGGCCGGCAGGCATCGATGATCGCCTTGGAATTGAACGGCGCGTTGTAGCGATAGGCGACAAACATCGGATCATTCTTCGAACCCATGCCGCGCTTGATGATGTCGATATCCACCTCCGGGTCGGTGCGCGTCGCCACCGCCCACATCACTTCCTGCAGGTTGGATGGATCAATGTCCTCGTCCACCACAACGGTATAACGCGACATGTAAGCGCCGACGCCGCACTGGTTGAGGATATGCCCCGCCTGCCGAGCATGACCGGCATAACGCTGGCGGATCGCCACCACGTTGAACATGCGTGCACCACCGATCTCGTGCGCCCAAACGCTGTGCACATCGGGCACGCCGGCCGCCAGCAGCGCATCAAACAGCAACGCTGAACGCATCACCGCCTTGGAGTAGGAGTAATCGTTGGGCGGCTTCGCCGGCGGACTGCCGACGATGATCGGATCGTTGCGGTAATACACCCGCTCAATGGTCATCACCGGCGCTTTGCCTTCCTTGCCCGGGTAATAGCCGTGGAATTCGCCGAACGGCCCTTCGGTTTTGACGTCACCGGGATGGCAATAACCTTCGAGCACGATTTCCGCACCGGCCGGAATCGGCAATCCGGTCAGTTCACCCCGCACCATCTGCACCGGCTCACCGAGAATGGCGCCGATGTAGTTGTATTCACACATGCCGAAGGGCACTTCGATGCCGGAGATCAGGTAACCCAGCGGATCGCAGCCGATGACAATCGCCACCGGGAAGGGCTTGCCCGCCTTCATGTGCTTGTCGTACTGGATGGCGCCGTGTTTGCCCGGGATCATGTCGAGGCCGACATGATTTTTGTCAAAAGCCTGCACACGATAAGTGCCGACGTTGACCCAGTCGGAATCAAAATCTTTGGTCACCACACAACAGCCGGTGCCGATATAGGGCCCGCCATCCTTCTCGTGCCACAGCGGCGACGGGAAAATATTGATGTCGACGTCCTTGCCGGACTGGATGTTCTCGAATACCGGCCCGGTCTCCACCGGCACCGGATCGTATTTTGGCGCCTCGGTCTGCCAGCCTTTCGGGCGACCGCGCAGTTTCTGCACCAACTCGTTATGTTTGCGTTCCACCGGCAAACGCAGAATCGACGACAGGCGTGCCGGGCTGGCCGTGCTGCAGGTCAGAATGCGAAAGCCCTTGGGATAACCCTTGATCTCGTCGAACAGCAGCGCCGGCGCACCGTCGATTTTGACGTTGAGTTCACTGATCGCACCGAGTTCCAGTTTCGCATCGGCGCCCTTGACGTCCTTCAGCTCGCCCAGCGAACGCGCCGTCTCCAGCCAGGCGCGCAGATCTAGCGGGTTACCGGCAGGACGGGTCATATTCAGCCTTTGCGTTTGGCCGCGGCGAGTCGCACGGCCTTGATGATTTCAGGATAGGCCGCACAGCGGCACAGATTGCCCGCCAGATAATGACGGATCTCGTCATCGCTCGGTTGCGGATGCGCATCCAGCAGTTGCCGCGTCATCAGCACAAAACCCGGCGTGCAGAAACCGCACTGGAAAGCGCCGGTTTCGATAAACGCCTGCTGCACGGGATCCAGTTGTCCGTCGGGCTGTGACTCTTCAATCGTGCGCACATCGGCGCCGTCGATCAGCGGCGCCAGTGTCAGACAACCGGAAACCGCAGATCCATTGACGATCACCGTGCAGCAGCCGCAAAGCCCCTGGGCGCAGCTTTCGCGCGCGCCGAACAGGCCTTGGCCCTGCAACACCTCTACCAGATTCTGGTGATTGCCGACCTGCACCTCGACCGGACGGCCATTCAGCGTGAATTCAATCGTACGTTGTGTAGTCACTTAAAACCCTGAAATCTGCCACAGAGGACACAGAGAGCACAGAGGACTGCAAAAAGCCAAAACAGAACCAAATTCAGGTCGCCGTTTCTGTTCTTGATGTTCTCTGTGAACTCTGTGTCCTCTGTGGCTAAAGTTTTTGAATTTAATCTTCCAGCGGCTCGCCCGCTTGCGCGCGCAGTCCGCGATAAACTGCCTCCGCCGTCAGCGGCAGGCTGGTCAGCCGCACACCGACGGCATCATCAATGGCGCTGGCAATTGCCGGCGACACGCCGAAAGTGCCGCTTTCACCGACGCCCTTTGCGCCGAACGGCCCCGACTGCTGCACCATGTCGACCGCTTCGTTTTCCATCACCAGCGGCACATCCCGGATGCCCGGGATCTTGTAATCGGCCAGTGACGCATTGGTGCACTGACCGGCATCGAAGTCCATGCGCTCGAACAGCGTGAAGCCCAGCTGCATCATGGTCGCGCCGGAGATCTGCGTCTCGACAATTGCCGGGTTCACCGGACGACCGACATCCACCAGATTGACCAGACGCGTAATCTTGAATTCACCGGTCTCGGTATCGACTTCGACTTCCGCACCGGTCGCGCCGATCATCCAGAACGGTGTTGCGTTGTCGGTCTGACCCTGGGCATCCGGCGAGGTATAGCTGGGAATATAACTGCCGACGCCGACGATATTGCCCGCCTGCATGCCGTATTTCTTGCGGAAGATGTCGGGAATCGGCGTGGTTTCCGCCGACAGGCCGACATCCTTGGCTAACTGCATCAGCTTGTCGCGTGCGTCTTCGGCCGCCAGCTTCACGGCATGACCCATGTGATAGGTCGAACGTGAACCCAGTGTCGCCATGTCGTAGGGCGTGACATCGGTATCGGGATGCACCACGGTGACGGATTCGACCGGAATACCCAAGGCCTCTGCAGCAAACTGCGCCATCGCGGTGTCGGAGCCCTGCCCCATGTCCACGGTGCTGCAATAGACCATGCAGCTGCCGTCGGCGCTGACGTTGACGATGGCCACCGACGTTGTCGGCGAAATGCTCGCCTTGAAACCGATGGCGATACCACGTCCGCGCCGGATCGTACCGCTACCCTTGCCGAAGGCCTTTTCCCAATCCATGCGCTGCGCCAGACGCTCCAGCACTTTTTCGATGCCCGCATCGCGCATCAGCGTACCGGTCGCCTGTGGCCGGCCTTCGCGCAGGATGTTCTTGCGGCGGATCGCCAGCGGATCCATCTTCAGCGCCTTGGCGATCATGTCGGTGTGGCTCTCGTAACCCCACACCAGCTGCGGAATGCCGAAGCCGCGCAAGGCCCCGGCTGCCGGCAGATTGGTATACAGCGCGTAGGAATCGATACTGACGTGATCAATGTCGTACGGTCCCGGCGCGGTAAAGCCCGATTTCTGCGTCACCCGCGGACCGATGTCGGCATAGGCGCCGCCGTTCCACCACACCTCGCATTCACGTGCAGTGATCTTGCCGTCCTTGGTCACACCGCTTTTGATGCGCAGCGTCGCTGCATGTTTGGTGATCTGATAAAACTGCTCTTCCATCGTCAGGGAGATTTTCACCGGACGCCCGGCCAGCAATGCCGCAGCCGCGGTCAGCGCCTCGGTCTTGATGTAGAGCTTGGCACCGAAGCCGCCGCCCAGATAGGGCACTTTCACCCGCACCTTGTTTTCTGCCCAACCGAGCAGGCGCGCGATTTCGATGCGTACGAAGGACGGGCTTTGCGAAGCGGTGTGGATCACCAGCTGGTTGGGCGTCGGATCGGCCACCGTGACAAACGGCTCGAGCGGCACATGCAGCACCTGCTGGGTGCGGAAAGTGTGCTCGAACACGTGGTCGGCTTCAGCGAACGCCTTCTGCACATCACCGCGGCGCAGATGGAAATCCAGTGCGATGTTGGTGTCGCGCTTGCCCTTCAGATGTTTCAGATCAGGAAAGGTGCCGGCGGGCTTGAGCACGTCATGCACAATCGCTTTTGACGTCATCGCCTCGACTTCATCGAAGACCGCAGGCAGTTCTTCGTAATCGACGTCAATCAGCTGGGCCGCGGCTTCAGCCACATGCGGATCAGCCGCGAGCACCAGTGCCACAGGTTCACCAACGTGATGCACTTTATCCACCGCAAGGATGGGCTGATCATGGAAGGCCGGCCCGTAGTAAGGCTCCGGAATCAGCTTGATGATGTCAGCTGCAGTGTAGACCACATACACGCCGGGCAAGGCCTTTGCCGCCGCCACATCAATGCCGCGAATACGTCCATGCGCCACCGTGCTGCGGTGAACCTTGCCGTAAAGCATGCCCGGCAGCCGAAGGTTATGCACATACTCGGCCTTGCCGGTGACCTTGGCCTGCGCTTCGACGCGCGGAATGGAGCGACCGAAGGCCGCGCCTGAATTGGTTTTACCCAGTGTTGTCGCCATGAGGATTTCCTGAATCGGGTTAGGCGGCCAGCGCCTGTTTCACCGCGCGTGCGGCATACACCCGCAGCATTTCGCGCTTGTAAGCGGCGGAACCGCGGGCATCGCCGACCACTTCGGCCTCGGCAGAAGCCGCTTCACCTGCACGCGCCAGCACCGCATCACTGACCGTTGCACCGTTCAGCACCGCTTCGGCATCACGCAGCCGCACCGCTTTTTCAGTCGCGGCACTGACTACCACGCGCACGTCCTGAATGACTTTCCCGTCGGTCGAAAATGATACGGCAACCCCCAGCGCCGGCCAGTCATCCGCGGTGCGCGTTGTGCATTTGAGATAGGCGGAACGACGCCCGGCCTGCGCGGGAATCCGCACTTCACTGATCAATTCATTTTTCGCCAGCGCGGTTTCGTAATAACCGGTGAACAGGTCGGCCACTGCCAGCGTGCGCTCACCGTTCACTGAAATCGCAGTCAACTCGGCGTCCAGCGCAATCATCACCGGCGGCAGATCCATATGCGGATCACCATGCGCGAGATGCCCACCCAGCGTTGCAACATTACGCACCCGGACGTTTGACAGCGTCTTCATGGCGTTGGTGATCACCGGCGCGGCCTTGCGCACCGTCGCCGAACCACCGATCGCAGTCAGCGTCGCCAGCGCACCGATGCGCAGAACGCCGCCGTCGGATTGAATGGCGGCATGCTCCGACTCAACACCACGCAGACTGACCAGGCAGGTCGGCTGGAACACGCCGGTCTTCATCATCAGCATCAGCGCCGTACAGCCGCCGAATGCACGCACCGACGGATCGTCGGTGTTCAGCAACTTCAGCGCATCGCGCAGCGAACGCGGCTCGGCCAGTTCAAAAGGCGTCATGCCGCCCCCTGCATCGCGCCGGCAAAAGCCGCACCCAGATTTTTCGCGAACTGTTTTTCCATTTCCTTGGCTTTGGCTTTCAGAACAGGTTGCCCGATGCTGCCGAGTTTGCCGGTCAGCGCGGTTTCAATTTCATACCGGATTTTCGTGCTGCCGTCGCCGGCATCCACAAGACGCGTTGTCGATGTCGCGGTCAGGCGGCCGACCAGCCCCATCGGCGCGCCTTCAATTTTTGCGGCAATGACTTCCGGCGGCGTAACTTCGGTCAATTCGACAGCCACTTTGAACTTGAATGTCATGTATGCAACCTTGGTTTCAAGAACCGCATCGAAGCATTTGTCATCACGCGGCGCCAGGTCACGAACACCATCGATGCAGGATGCAAAAAAGTGGATGTCCTGCAGTTTTGCGAACACGGCGTCGCGCGTCGCTCCAACCGCAATCTCCCCGGTAAATTTCATTGTATTTTCTGTCGCAGTAAAAGCCGGCTACTGTACTGTCAGCCCCCGCGAAAATCAATGTGCAAACCCATGACGCTGAACGAAAAAAATCCCCCGGCGCACACAGGCGGCAGGGGATTGATCCAGGGTGGACTGAATCAGTCGGCGTAAATTCCAGCCTTCTTGATGATCGGGCCCCACTTCTCGATCTCGGCTTTCAGATGTTTGGCCAGAGATTCGGGAGTCGCACGATCAACAGACACCGCCTCGGCGCCGAGTTTGGCCAGCGAATCCTTGAATTGCGGATCCTTGATCGCAGCGACCAGCGCGGCATTCAACTTGTCGAGCACCGGCTTCGGTGTGCCCTTGGCCACATACAAACCGTGCCAGACCGCGACTTCAAAGTCCTTGAGGCCCTGCTCGTGCAGCGTCGGCACGAATTGCAGCGACGGCACCCGTTTCTTGGTGGTGACCCCGAAAACCTTGACCCTGCCGGACTGGATGGCGCCGGTGGTGTTGGTGGTCTGGTCGCACATCAGGTCGACCTGATTCCCCATCAGCGCAGACATTGCAGGCCCGGTCCCTGTGTAGGGAATGGTCTGGATATCGGCTTCAATACGCGACATGAACAGCAGACCGCACAGGTGAGATGCGGCGCCCAGACCGGCATTACCCATATTCAGCTTGTCCTTGTTCGCTTTGACATAGGCGACAAAGTCCTTGTAGTTGTCGGGCGGCAGACCGGTACGCGCGATCAGCGTCATCGGCACATCGGCCACCTGACCGATGTAATCAAAATCGGTCAGCGGATTGAACGGCAGCTTGCGATAAAGCGCCGGCGCAGTGGACATGCCAATGTGGGCAATCAGCACCTGGTAACCATCAGGCTTGGACTTGGACACCATTGCCGGAGCCAGCGTGCCGCCGGCACCCGCCCGGTTTTCGACGATGACCTGCTGCTTCAGCGTCTTGGTCATGTGCTGCGCCAGATTGCGCGCCAGCGTATCGGTAGGACCGCCGGCTGCGAACGGAACGATCAGTGAGACCGTACGGGTCGGATAGTCCTGTGCTGCCACAGGCGCTGCAAACGCCACCATCAGCAACGAAGCAATTACATGCATTACTCGTAACATATTGATTTCCTTGAATTAAAAGAAACCTTTAAAACAAAACCGCCGCGTAGGCCGCGGCGGTATGCAACAACTAGTCCAAACACAAACTCAAACCTCGGCTATAAATTTTAGCGCGGGTTGGCATTTCCGCGCTTGGCGTTGCCACCGCGGTAAGCCGGACGACCATTGCCGTTGCCGCGGGCCGGCGGGGCACCGCGACGTCCAGCAGGTGCAGGGCGACCGTTGCCGCGACGCGGCGCCTCACTGCGCATCGGATTTTTTGCTTCAAATCCCGGTACTGACCAGCGTTCGATGGTCTGCCCGATATAACGTTCGATCAGCTTCAACTGGCGGATGTCATCGGATGACGCGAAGGAAATCGCGGTACCCATCGCACCGGCACGGCCGGTGCGGCCGATGCGGTGCACATAGTCTTCCGCCACTTTCGGCAGGTCGTAATTGATGACGTGGCTGATGCTGGCGACGTCGATGCCGCGTGCCGCTACATCGGTGGCCACGAGGATGCGAACAGCGCCGCTGCGCAGCTTGGCCAATGTGCGATTGCGTTGCGACTGGTTCATGTTGCCGTGGAGAGCAGCCGCTTCATGGCCGCCATGGAACAGCTTGTCGGCGAGACGATCCGCGCCGTGTTTGGTCGCGGTGAATACGATGGCCTGCGCCTGGCATTCTTCGCGCAACACGTGCTCCAGCAGGCGATGCTTGTGACTGCCGTCATCAACATAGTGCAGGCGTTGCTCGATGTTTTCGTGCTTGGCTTGCGCGCCGGCGACTTCGATCAGCTTCGGATCACGCAGCAGTTCGCGCGCGAGTTTTTCGATTTTGCCGTCAAGCGTCGCCGAGAACAGCATGGTCTGACGCGTCGCCGGCGTTTTCGCGGCAATGCGGCGCACCGGCTCTATGAAGCCCATGTCGAGCATGCGATCGGCTTCGTCCAGCACCAGCAGTTCGAGACGGGAAAAATCCACCTTGCCCTGGTCGATGAAATCGATCAGGCGGCCCGGCGTTGCGACCAGCACGTCCAGCGATTGCTCAAGCAAGCGGCGCTGTTTCGGATAAGGCATGCCGCCAAGAACAGTGCCCGTGCGCATATGGCGGCTGAACTTGCAGTATTTGTCGACCGCTTCGGTGACCTGCATGGCGAGTTCGCGGGTCGGCGTCAGTACCAGCACGCGGGGGCCGCGGCCGTGGCGAGCGGGCGCCAGGCTCAGGCGTTGCAGAGCCGGCAGCACAAAGGCTGCAGTCTTGCCGGTGCCGGTCGGCGCCGAAACCATCAGGTCAAAGCCGGTCAGCGCGACCGGGATGGCCTGCGCCTGCACGGGGGTCGGTTCGGTATAACCCGCGGCGGCCAGAGCCTGCACGAGGGCGGGATTCAGATTCAGGGATGCAAAGGACATTGTTGATACTTTCAAAAAACAAAACGACTACCGATAAACCGTGGCTGCAGGTTTTTTCAGGCGTCACAAAGCACACACGGAGGCTCAGCGAACGGCTACCCGGCGCTGACGCGCAGGCGTTAAGTTCGTTAGTCCTCTGTGAGCTTTGCGGCCTCTGCGGGCAACAACAGCTCATCAGCAATAAACGCGCAGGAAATGCCACTGCTACAAGGCATGCCGCGACTGAGTCGCGGTGGCGGCCACCGGCGCACGGGTATCGTCGCTAACCGTGGCGGAAGCAGCTTTTCAGAGAAGGGAGCTGAAATCGAAGGGGTCAGGGACAGATGCATCCTGCAGTGCACAAAAATATCTGTGCCCCTGCAAGGTGAGCGTATGATACCCGCAAGTATCGGAAATAGCGAGGTTTTTTCCGTGCCGCCAGAGGAAACCGCGTCTTTCCGCACGCCGCTGGTGCACGGAAAACCCAAAATATTCAAGGTAATAGCGTGTTGTGCATGCTACAATCCGCCCCTTTTTTCCAAGGCCCTTCCCGTGTCCGCCATCGAACAACGCCCGCTACGCAACATAGCCATCATCGCTCACGTTGATCATGGCAAAACCACGCTCGTCGACAAACTGCTGCGCCAGTCCGGCACCTTCGCCGCGCACGAGCAGGTCACAGAGCGCGTCATGGACTCCAACGATCTGGAACGGGAACGCGGCATCACGATTCTCGCCAAGAATTGCGCGGTCACCTGGAAAGGTACGCTGATCAACATCGTCGACACCCCCGGCCACGCCGACTTTGGCGGTGAAGTCGAACGCGTGCTGTCGATGGTCGACGGCGTGTTGCTGCTGGTGGATGCCGTCGAAGGCCCGATGCCGCAGACCCGCTTCGTCACGCGCAAGGCACTGGCACTGGGACTGAAGCCTATCGTCGTCGTCAACAAGGTAGATCGCCCCGGCGCCCGCGCCGACTGGGTCGTCAACCAGACCTTCGATCTCTTCGACAAGCTGGGTGCCACGGAAGAACAACTCGATTTCCCGGTGGTTTATGCATCGGCGCTGAATGGTTACGCCGGCACCGACCCCGAAGTCCGCGAAGGTACGCTGGATCCGCTGTTTGAAGCCGTGGTTGCCCACGTGCCGATGCGCGCCGACGATCCCAACGGCCCGCTGCAACTGCAGATTTGTTCGCTCGATTATTCCAGCTATGTCGGCAAAATCGGCATCGGTCGCGTCAACCGCGGCCGCATCCGTCCCGGCCAGCAGGTCGCTGTGATGAAGGGGCCGGATTCGACCCCGACGATGGCCAAAATCAATCAGGTGCTGGGTTTCCGCGGCCTTGAGCGCATCCAGATCACCGAAGCCCAAGCCGGCGACATCGTGCTGATCAACGGCATTGACGAAGTCGGTATCGGCGTCACGCTGTGCGACCCCGAAAAGCCCGAGGCTTTGCCGATGCTCAAGGTGGACGAGCCGACGCTGACCATGAATTTCCAGGTCAACACCTCGCCGCTGGCCGGCCGCGAAGGCAAATTCGTCACCAGCCGCCAGCTGCGTGAACGCCTCAACCGCGAAATCATGAGCAATGTAGCGCTCAAGGTGAATGAAACCGACGATGCCGACGTGTTCGAAGTGTCGGGTCGCGGCGAACTGCACCTGACCATTCTGCTCGAAAACATGCGTCGCGAAGGTTACGAACTCGCGGTATCGCGCCCCCGCGTGGTGATCCGCGAAGTGAACGGCGAAAAACAGGAACCGTACGAAATGCTGACGGTCGACGTTGACGAAACCAACCAGGGCGCAGTGATGGAAGCCCTCGGCGCGCGCCGCGGTGACCTGCAGGACATGCAACCCGACGGCAAAGGCCGCGTGCGTCTGGATTACCGTATTCCGGCGCGCGGCATGATCGGCTTCCAGTCCGACTTCATGACCATGACGCGCGGCACCGGCGTAATGAGCCACGTGTTCGACGACTACGGCCCGATGAAACCCGACATGGAAGAGCGCCGCAACGGCGTTCTGATCTCTGCGGAAGACGGCACTGCTGTTGCCTACGCCCTTTGGAAACTGCAGGAACGCGGCCGCATGTTCGTCAGCCCGGGCGACCCGCTGTATGAAGGCATCATCATCGGCATCCACAGCCGCGACAACGACCTGGTGGTCAATCCGATCAAGGGCAAGCAGCTCACCAACGTGCGGGCCTCCGGCACCGACGAAGCCGTTCGCCTGGTGCCGCCGATCCAGGTCACGCTGGAATCCGCGATCGAGTTCATCGCTGACGACGAACTGGTTGAAATCACGCCAAAGTCGATCCGCATCCGCAAGCGCCACCTGAAGGAGCACGAGCGCAAGAAGGCGGGTCGTGTCGACCAGGCCACCGCCGCCTGATCAGCTTCACGGCCTGACGCCGGCAGCCTTCACGGTGCCGGCGTTGTTCGTTGTGCTGTGGAGCACCGGTTTTATCGGCGCCCGGCTGGGCCTGCCCCATGCCGAACCTCTGACCTTCCTGACGCTGCGCTACGTCGCGGTCATTGCATTGATGCTGCCGCTCGCGATTGCCGTGCGCGCGCGCTGGCCGGCAACGCGAAGCCAACTTCGGCATATCGCAACTGCCGGACTCCTGATGCAGGGGGGTTATCTCGGCGGCGTCTTCTGCGCCGTTCATGCCGGCATGTCCGCGGGCGTGGTGGCATTGATCGTTGGCATGCAGCCGCTGCTGACTGCTGCCGGTGCCGGCCCTCTCCTTGGCGAACGCGTTCTGCGGATACAGTGGTGGGGCCTTGCCCTCGGGCTTACCGGTGTCGCCCTGGTGGTCTGGCAAAAAATGTCCTTGCAGGGCATGTCGGCAGGTAGCCTCTCCCTGGCATTGCTTGCCTTGCTGAGCATCACCCTCGGCACGCTTTACCAGAAACGTTATTGCCCCTCCTTCGACCTGCGTACCGGCTCAGTCATCCAGTTTGCCGCGGCACTGGTCATCACGCTGCCCCTCGCCTGGATGCTGGAAACGATGACCGTCGACTGGTCCGGAGAATTCGTGTTTGCACTGGGCTGGCTGGTGCTGGTACTGTCGGTTGGTGCCACAACAATGCTGTTTCGCCTGATCCAACGCGGCGCCGCCACCCGGGTCACCAGCCTGTTCTACCTGACCCCGGCGATCACTGCCGTGATGGCCTGGCTGATGTTCGACGAAACGCTGGGTGCAACGGCAGTCTGCGGCATGTTGATTGCGGTTGCAGGCGTGGCACTGGTCAATCGTACGGCAGGAAAGTAATGAATCGGCAAAGGACTCGGGAATGAGCACACCGCAGGAAACACCGGAACAAACCCCATACTTGCTGCTCGGTGGCGATGCCGGCGTACGCCGCCTGGTGGACCGTTTTTACGATCTGATGGATGAAGTTCCGGAATATCACGGCATCCGCAAAATGCACCCGCAGGACATGTCGACTTCAAGGGACAAACTCTACGCATTTCTTTCGGGCTGGCTGGGCGGCCCGCCGCTGTACATGGAAAAATACGGCCATCCGATGCTGCGTGCGCGGCATCTGCCCTTCCAGATCGGCATCCCGGAGCGCGATGCATGGCTGGCCTGCATGCTGCAGGCGATGGAAGACAATCACGTCGAAGAAACCCTGCGCATGGCTTTGCTGAAAGCCTTTTATGGCACGGCTGACTGGATGCGCAATAAACCTGAATAGTTCACCAATCGTTTCCGATGAAGCTCCACCGTGCACTGAGCCCGTGCAGCCTTTTTCTGATTCTGGCGCTCTGGGTATCTGCCGCGTTCCCGCAGGACGGGGCTGTGGCGTGGCGCATTGAACTGGACGCAGCGGAAGAAGTCAGGAAACTGCTGGAGGAACACCTTGACGTATACCGCTACCGCGGACGGCCCGGCGTAGACGCCGAGATGTTGCAGAGACTGGTTGCGCGCTCCGCACCAGAGGCTGAAAAGCTGCTGGCCACCGAGGGTTATTTCTCTCCGCGAATCGAAGCGGCGCTCATCCCTTTACCGGAAATCACGACAGTACGCATCAACGTCATCGCCGGCGCAATCGCAAGGGTCAGCACGGCGAACATCACCATCACTGGTGCGATCACTGCCGATCCGGCTGAAGCCGAGCGCGTTGCACAGGTCAATCAGCGCTGGCGACTGCAGCGGGGAACGCCATTCCGCCAAGCGGATTGGGACAGCGCCAAAGATGCATTGCTGCGGGAATTCGTGTTTGACGGATACCCGGCCGCGCAAATCACCTCCAGTATCGCCGAGGTCGATCCCAAGACCGCATTGGTCTTCATTGATATCAAAATCGACAGCGGTCCATTGTTCCGCTTCGGCAGCACCCGGATCGAGGGCCTGCAGCGGTATCCCCGCCAGTTGGTGGAAAACCTGCAGATGTTTCATGCCGGGGAACGCTACAGTCACGAATCGGTTGTTCGCTATCAGACCGAGCTTCAGGCCAGCGGTTTTTTCCGCAGCGCCTCGGTCGCAGTCAATACCGATCCGACGCAGGCATCAGCAGCCACCGTTCTGGTGCGCGTGGTTGAACATCCGGAGAAAAAAATTGATTTCGGCCTGGGCTTCAGCACCGACACTGGGCCACGAGGGGAAGCCCTGTTTACCCACTACAACACACTGCGACCGGGCTGGCAGGGCACAAGCAAGCTGCGAATCGATACAAAAGAACAGACCTTGAACGCGGAACTCGCCGTCACACCTGAGTCCAGCGGCTGGCGCAACCGGCTTGGCGCAGAAGCCCTGCACAGCGACATTGAAAACCTGATCACCCGCCGTTACGGCATGACCGCGCAGCGCGCCTGGCGCTCGCCTGAAAAGGAACATGACTGGGCGCTGAAGTTTCAGGTCGAGGAACAGTCGCTCACCGCGGGCCCCGTTGACAACCTGAATGCGCTGACACTCAACTACTCCTGGACTTCGCGCAAAGTCGACGACCTTCTGCGGCCGCGACGGGGCCATATGGTCAACGCGCAGCTGGGCGGTGCATCCCAGTCGCTGCTGTCGACACGCTCATTCGTACGCGCCTACGGCCGTGCCTTGCAGATCCTGCCGGTCGGCCGGCATGACCGCATTCATCTGCGCGGCGAAGCAGGCGCGGTATGGGCTGATTCACGGGAAGGCATTCCGTCGGAATTCCTGTTCCGCGCCGGCGGCGACCAGTCCGTGCGCGGTTACGACTACCAGTCCCTCGGCGTAGCCAAGGGTTCATCCATTGTCGGCGGCCGTTTCCTCGGCGTGGCAACCATCGAATATCAGCACGACTTCACGCCGCAATGGGGCGGCGCGCTGTTTATCGACGGCGGCAATGCCGCAGACACGCCATCCGCATTGAAGCCGGTCTACGGCTACGGCGCCGGCGTGCGCTGGATCACCCCCGCCGGCGCACTGAACCTCGACATTGCAAAGCCGCAGGAAGACGGCAGGGTCAGATTGCATTTCACGCTGGGCACAAGGTTCTGACATGGCCGCGAAATCCATTGCCGTCCGGACCGTCATCGCAATTGCAGCCCTCGCCGCATGCACGTTCATCGCCGCCATCGCATGGCTTGGCAGCAGCGCCGGGCTCGAATGGACCACGCAAAAAATCATCTCGATGGGGGAAGGCAGGATCAGCGCCGACGGCGTGGAGGGCTCCCTGCTCAGCGAGATCCGCATCAGGCAGCTGAAAGTCCGCAACAGCGACTTAAGCCTTGAAGGTGAAACAGTGGTTTTGCGCTGGCAACCCGTCGCCCTGCTCCGCGGCGAACTGCATCTGAGCAAGGCAAGCGCCTCGGTCATTCGTTATCGAAACCTGTCGACAACGCCGTCAGAACTGCCGGATTCGCTCGAATTGCCGTTCGACCTCTCGATTGCCGCGCTTGAAATCAACCGCCTCGAGATCAGCAGTCTGCCCACCATTGAAAATCTGAAGCTCGGTTATTCCGGCGCCAGCAGCCGCCATGAGTTCCGCCTTCTGCAAACGCAGTCGGAAGGATGGACCATCGACGGGATACTGCAGGTCGGCATGCAAAGCCCATTCCCCGTCAACGGCCGGATTCAGGCCGTACGCGGCACAACGGCGCTTGCGATGCAGGCCAAAGCCGATGTTTCCGGCACGCTTGAAAAACTGCAAATCAGTCTGTCAGGCGGCGGCCGGGGCGCATCCCTCCAATCCTCCATGGTCCTGCGCCCCTATGCGACACAAGCGCTGGAACAACTCGCCGCCGAGGCGCGCGAGCTTGATCTGTCCGCATGGCATGGCGGGTGGCCGCGGACGCGACTCAACGTCGATGCAAACGCCAGGTCCGTCGATCAAACGCTTGCCGGCACGCTGCATGCTGAAAACTCCGCCAGCGGCACACTGGACAGCGGGCGGCTGCCGTTATCCGCAGTCAACGCCCGTTTTTCCGGGATCGATCAGGTGTGGGAATTGCCGGTGCTCGACATCCAGGTCTCCGGCGGCGGACGGGTATCGGGCAGCGCCGCCATCCGCGACGGCGCAGGCCGCATGGATGTCCGGCTGCGCGACATTGATGCCGCCCGCATCGACAGCCGGTTGCGCTCCATCAAGGTGTCGGGCTCCGCAAAGATTTCAGGGAACGCTGAATCGCAGTCCGCCACAGCTAAGCTTGATGGTGCAGGCGTTCAACTGCAGTTCTCGACAAAACAAGCCAGCGGCACACTGACCGTTGATCGAGCACATTTGCAAGCTGGTGCAGGTGCCGCCGATATCAAGGGAAAGCTGGAACTGAAAAACGCACAGGTATTTGATGTCAGGGGAACCCTCAGCCGCCTTGATCCATCGAAGCTCGCTGCGATTCAGTCGGCAACACTCAACGGCCGCTTCTCTGCAAACGGCAAATTGCAGCCGGAATGGCAGGCCCAGGTCGATATTGACCTCATCGACAGCCGTTTGCGCAACCTGCCGTTCAGTGCACGCGCCGCATTTGCAACCCGCAAGTCCCACTGGTTCGACGGCAATGCCCAATTGGCAATCGGACGTAACCGGGCAGAAATCAAAGGCGGATATGGCAAACCGCAGGATCAACTCCGCTGGACTGTTGAAGCCGAGGATTTGCGCGCACTGGATCCAGGGCTTGGCGGGCGCATTGCCGGCAACGGTTCGGTAACCGGCGCCGCTGACGGACCGGCACTCGATTTCACGATTGAAGGTCAGCAACTGGCCTACGGCAATCAACGAATCGCCAGACTCGATGCACAGGGAATGCTTGGAGCCGGACGCGACGGTGCGCTAAGGGTCTCAGCAACAGCATCAGGCCTGCAGATTGCAGAAACCCTTGTTGAGACCTTGCGCCTTTCCGGCAACGGCTCGCGTACGCGGCATATCATTGACGGCTCCGTCCAAGGTGCAGACGGAAACGGAACACTGCGGGCGACCGGCGGATTGGACGCACAGGGTCGCTGGACCGGGAGCCTGGATCAACTTGAACTGAAGCGGCCCTGGCCGCTGCGCCTGAGCGCACCGGCACAGATCACGGCAGGCTCCGGAATACTCGTCATTGAACAGTTGCGCGCGACCCTCCTTGACGGCGAATTTGGCCCCGCAACCCTGCGCGCCGAAAAAGGACGCATCAATACGAACGGAGCTTTCCGCGGCCTCTCCGTCGCCGGCCTTCTTCCCCGCAACAGCGGACTCGTCGATGCTGGACTGCGTTTGGGCGGGCAGTGGACACTCGCACTTGATAATTCATGGACCGGAAAAGCCAGCCTTCAACGGGAAAGCGGGGACCTGTCTTTGGCGGGCGAGCCTCCGGTACCGCTCGCACTGCGCAAAGCCCTGCTGAATCTCAACGCTGCGGACAGCGGCATCGACATCGCAGCCGACATCGACAGCGGCGCCATGGGAACGGCTGCCGGCCAATTGCAGACGCGGCTGATCCGCAAGGACGGCGTTTGGATGCTGCCGGGCGAAGCGCCACTTTCGGGCAATATAAACCTAGACTTCCGCTCGATGGCCTGGTTGCGCGCACTGCTACCCGGCCTTGACCGCATCGACGGCCAGATGGCCGCACGCATACGCGCCGAAGGTACTGTCGCCACGCCACGCTTCAGCGGAAACATTACCGGCAACCAGCTTCTCTTTCGTGCCGTAGGCCCCGGGCTTGACCTGCGTGATGGTCGCCTGCGAGCCACACTGGAAGACACCCGGTTTCGCCTTGACGAATTCGAACTCAAGGCGGGTAAGGGACGCATTACCGCAAACGGCACTGCCGATCTGACTGGCGGTCTGCGCAGTATCGATCTCGCCGCGCGCGCAGAACATGCGCAGATCCTGCTCGCGCCCCAGTGGTCAGCCATCATTGATGGCACGGGACGACTGGGATTCCGTGACCGTCGTGTAACGCTTGAGGGCAAGTTCGGACTTGACGAAGGCCGCTATGACCTTGGCGCCAAACTCAAACCCACGCTCGGTGACGACGTCATCGTGCGCACCGGAAAACCGGAAACGGTTGAGAAAGCGGCGGCGCTTCCAATCAAGCTGGATATCGGCATTGATCTGCGTGACAAGCTCACCGTACGCGGAAACGGCCTGGATGCCCTTCTTGGCGGGTCACTCCGCATCACCACTCGCGGCGCAGCGCTGTCGGCTGTCGGCGATGTTCAAACCGTGCGCGGCAACTACACCGTGTTCGGGCAACAACTGGAAATCGAACGCGGAACAGTCGCCTTTGCCGGCCCGCTGACGGATCCGGGACTGGATCTGCGGGCCATCCGCAAGTTTCAAGCTGTAGAAGTAGGCGTCGAAGTGACCGGATCATTACAGCGCCCCACTGTGAAACTCGTTTCCGTTCCAGACATGTCTGACACCGATCGCCTTGGCTGGCTGGCTTTGGGACGGGATCCTGCAGGCTCCGACCGCGCCCAGCTCGCAGTACTTCAAGCTGCCGTCCTGAGTTTGACCGGCAGCGGAGGTAAACCCGTGCAAAAGCAGATTGCCGAGGGGATCGGACTCGATGAAATCGGATTTGCCGGCGGTGAAAACGGCGCGCTTGGCATCGTAGCCCTGGGCAAAAAGCTGACTGATCAATTGAGTATCCGCCTGGAACAAACTTTGGGCGGGACGGCTGGAAGTCTGCTGCGCATCGACTACCTGCTTTCAGAACGCTGGCGCCTGCGGGGCACTGCAGGCGCCGAAAATGCCGGCGACATCCTGTTCACAATACGCTTCGATTAAGCAAAAACACGCCGATATACAAGCGCTTGCAAGTTCCATAAAATGGTCGCTCGCAGTCCAAAACAGATCGGAGGAGATCGTGATGAAAAAAACAGGGAAAGTCCTTGCTCTTGGTATCGCAGCCATCACAACAGCAACACTGCCGGGCATTGTTACAGCACAGGAAGTCTGGCCGAGCAGAGCCGTCCGCATCATCAATCCATTTCCTGCAGGCGGCGGCACCGACGCATTCGCCCGACCTCTTGCAGCACGCCTGAACGCGGAATTAGGCCAGCAAATCCTGATTGAAAACATTGGTGGCGCCGGCGGAACACTGGGGGCATCAGTTGCAGCCAAGGCGCCGGGCAACGGCTATAACTGGTTCATGGGCGCAGTTCACCACACGATCGCCGAAACGCTCTACACCAAGCTCCAGTACAGTCTTGAGCGCGACTTCATGCCGGTCACCGTCGCCGCCTATGTACCCAGTGCAGTGGTCATTCATCCGTCGATACCCGCCAAGACCGTCAAGGAACTGATCGCACTCGAGAAAAAAAATCCGGGCAAGATCAACTTCGGTTCTGCGGGTTACGGCACGACGCACCACATGAATGGCGAACTGTTCAACCTGATCACCGGCACAAAACTCGTGCACGTGCCGTTCAAGGGCGCGGGTCCGCTGACGCCGGCGCTGATGTCGGGCGAAGTGGATATGGCTTTTGACGGCATGGGCACCGCGGCGCCGAACATCAAGGCCGGCCGACTGCGCGCTCTGGCGGTCACCACGGCCAAACGTTCGGCACTGCTGCCCGAGGTTCCGACCCTTCAGGAAGCCGGCGTCAACATGGACGTCACCACCTGGTATGCACTGTGGGCGGTCAAAGGCACCTCCAAGGCCGTTGTCGATCGCATGCATCAGGCCACGGTGAAGGTCATGGCATTGCCGGAAATCAAAAAGGTCTGGGACTCCCTCGGGGCAACGCCCGGTGGCCAGAGTCCGGCAGAAATGGAGAAATTCGTAAAACAGGAAATTGCGACCTGGGGCAAGGTCGTCAAGGCTTCCGGTGCCAAAGTCGACAACTGATACTGCCGCACGTCCGGAAACGGGCCTGCTGGCCCGTTTGTGGAACGGCGTTACGGCACGCAGCCGCACGCTGCGCGACCGCCGCCGGCAGAACTGGCTTGCTGAAGCCGCTGAAACGCTTTACTCGGAACTGGGTGAAGCTTCCGGTGTTGCTCTGGCGCGGCGAATCCTTGATCGTTATGCCGCACTGCCGCCGGAAGGCAAGCTGGAGTTCCTGAACGTCCTGGCAACACGTTTCGCCGCCAACCCGCAACGGCTGGACGCGGCGATCCGCGCGTATTTTGCCGACCCGCATCCGGCCATGATCCGCCAGGTGCATGAAGCCTCCGATTCGCGCCGGCCCGAACTGCTGCGCCGGCTGAATTTCGCACCAAGCGGCACCGCAAGCCTGCTGCGCATGCGCGAAGACGTGATCGACCAGTTGCGCGATCACCCGCAACTCGGTGAAGTCGACGCCGACTTCGAGCACCTGTTCCACTCCTGGTTCAATCGCGGATTCCTGCAATTGCGCCCCATTGACTGGCATACGCCGGCGGTTGTGCTCGAAAAAATCATCCGCTACGAAGCCGTCCACGAAATTTCCGGCTGGGGGGATCTGCGCCGCCGGCTTGATCCGCCGGATCGCAAATGTTTCGCCTTTTTCCATCCGACGCTCGCCGATGATCCGCTGATTTTTGTTGAAGTCGCGCTGACCCACGACATTCCGGACGCCATCGCACCGCTGCTTGCCGACGGACGCATGCCGATCAATCCGCGCACCGCCAAGACCGCGGTGTTCTATTCGATTTCAAACTGCCAGCGCGGACTGCGTGGCGTATCGTTCGGAAACTTCCTCATCAAGCAGGTTGCGGCAGAGCTCAAACGCGACTTTCCGCAGCTTCGCACCTTTGTCACGCTGTCCCCGGTACCCGGCTTCATGGGATGGCTCAAACGCACGTATCCGGAGTCACCACTGCTGCAGGACATGTCGCGCCCGGACTGGCATGCCGAGCCGGCAATCGCCACGAAACTTCGTCCGGGATTGCAGAACAAGGCTGCGGAATATCTTCTTGAAGCCAAAAATGGCGCCGGACGACCGACTGATCCTGTGGCCCGCTTCCATCTCGGCAATGGCGCGAGCATCGAAAACATCCGCTGGCTGGGCGATCCCTCACCCAAGGGCCAGCAGAACGCCGCTGGCTTCATGGTGAACTACCTCTACGACCTCGACAACATCGAGGCCAATCACGAAGCACACATCAAACACGGCACGATCTTCGCATCTCCGCGGGTGCGCACACTGCGCACCCGGACAAACAGCTGAATCGCCCTAACGTTTGCTGCCCAGCAGCGTGCCGCGGCATTTGCGCACGCCACAATGGCAGGGATGCTCACGCTTCAGTTTCGGCGTGTGACGCTCCTCCAGCACCAGGTTGTAGTCGTATGACAGCTCCTGGCCAGGCTGAATCGGACGGATGGCATCAATAAACACGCGGCCGTCTTCTTCATTCGCTTCGCAATTCGGTGCACAGGAATGATTGATCCAGCGCGCCGGTCCGCCGCGTTTGGTCGCATCAATCACCACCTTGTCGGTTGCAGCGAACAGCATGGTGTGCGAAGAACCGTCATGCAGGTCGCCATAACGCCGGTCCGCTTCAGCATGTGACATGCGCTCACCGGTGTATTCGAGGATTCGCGCACCCTTGACGATTGTGTTTAGCGCAAACACGCCGCGGCCATGAATCGGCGAGTTACGAACCGCAACGCGCGGTTTGGCTACCTTGACGGTTTTCGCCGCCGTTATACCCGCGCCGGACTTCTTTACTATCTTATTGTTTTTTATATGTTTTTTTGACTTCTTGCGGGATACACTGCCGGCTTTAGTCTTGGCTTTCGACTTCGTTTTCTTTTGACTCATCGCTTGCGGGGGGCCTGGGTGGTGATTTCAGTTTTCAAAAATGCAAAGTCGCAGCCCTCATCGGCCTGCGTGATCTGCTCCATAAACAGCTTGCGGTAACCGCGCGCGTCGTCCTTGCGCGGCTTCGGCGCCTTCCACTTCTTGCGACGCTCGGCCAACTCTGCGTCACTGACCAGCAGTTCCAGCTTGCGTGCCGGCACATCGAGACGGATACGGTCGCCGTTCTGCACCAGCGCGAGTGTACCGCCGACTGCCGACTCAGGCGTCACATGCAGCACAATCGCGCCGAATGCAGTGCCGCTCATGCGCGCATCGGAAATGCGCACCATGTCTTTAACACCCTTGGCCGCGAGTTTTTTCGGAATGGGCAAATAACCGGCTTCGGGCATCCCGGGCGCGCCAATTGGGCCGGCGTTTTTCAGAACAAGGATGTCATCGGCTTTGACGTCAAGTGCGGGATCATCCACACGCTCCGCCATGTCCGGCAATGACTCGAACACCACGGCGCGGCCTTCGTGCTTGGTCAGCTTCGGATCCATCGCCGCCTGCTTGATGATCGCACCACCCGGCGCGAGATTGCCGCGCAGCACCGCAATGCTGCCGCCGGCAAACACCGGATCCTTGAATTTGCGCACCACCTTCTGATCCCAGGCCGGCGGGGCTTCAGCCATATCTTCGCCGAGGGTTTTTCCGGTGACCGTCAGTGCCTTCAGATTCAGCTGATGTTTGAGTTCTCTCAGGATCACGGCAAGACCGCCGGCCTTATAGAGATCTTCCATATAACCCTGACCGGTCGGTTTCAGATCAACCAGCACCGGCGTCTCACGGCCCATCCTGTCGAAGGCGTCGAGATCCAGCTTGATACCCAAACGCCCCGCCATCGCTGTCATATGCACGATGGCATTGGTCGATCCGCCGACGGCAAACAGCACGCGCAGCGCGTTCTCGAAGGCCTCCACCGTCATGATCTTGTCGGGCGTCAGTTTCTCTTTGGCCATCGCCACTGCACGCGCGCCGCTGGCTTCCGCCTGACGCAGCCGGTCGGCCATTACCGCCGGCACGCAGGAACCGCCGGGCAGCATCATGCCCATCGCCTCGGTGCACAGCGCCATCGTGCTGGCCGTGCCCATCACCATGCAGGTGCCGGCTGACGGCGCGAGCTTGTTGTTGATCTCGCCGATTTCCTGCTCGGAGATTTCGGTGGCGCGGTATTTACCCCAGAAGCGGCGGCAGTCGGTGCAGGCGCCGAGACGTTCACCCTTGTGATCGCCGGTGATCATCGGGCCGGTCACCAGCATGATCGACGACACGTTCGCGCTCGCAGCGCCCATCAACAGCGCCGGGACGGTCTTGTCGCAACCGCCGATCAGCACCACCGAATCCACCGGCTGGCCGCGCATCATCTCTTCGGTATCCACCGACATCAGGTTGCGCAGATACATGCTGGTCGGGTAGGCAAAGGATTCGTGCAAGGTAATGACCGGAAACTCCACCGGCAGACCGCCGGCGAGCATCACGCCGCGTTTGACGGCTTCAATCAGTTCCGGAACATTGCGGTGGCAGGCGTTGAAACCGCTGAAGGTATTGGTGATGCCGACAATCGGCCGGTCCAGCGCATCATCGGTGTAACCCATTGCCTTGATGAAGGCCTTGCGAAGGAACAGCGAGAAACCCTCGTCGCCATAAGCCGTGAGGCCCTTGCGCATGCCGCTTTTTGCGGCGCCCTTCACCGTCTTGCTGCTCTTTTTTGCCATGGAAATCACCTTCCTTGAAGCTGCGTCACAGAGGATGCGCAGTCATAGTGAAAACGTCCGCCGCCTTCGCGAGTGTGACACGATAGCGGATGCACCTTATACGGCGCAAGTAGCCTCAGCGGAATGCGCTTGCATTCAAAAAGGCAGCAGCCCCGTCAGTCCGGCATCACGCGCGATGGAGGCCAGATTTTCCAGCGTATCCGCGGGCAGCAACAGGCCGTCGCGACGATTGGCGATATCGTTGTTCGCTTCGATCTCTCCGGGATAAAACACCTCATTGCTGCCTTTGGCCAGCGGTACCGACTTCAGTTCGGCAATGTACTGCTCCATACGCGCATTGAACTGCGCCAGCAGCTGCAGCGCCTCGATGTTGATCGCAACCATGAAGTGGCCGCAGTTGCTCTTCTCCGCGGTTTTATAGGGACTGTGCACACCGGACAGAAATCCGCTACCGGTCAACACGCCCGAGAGCACATCGACCATCATCGCAATCGCATAACCCTTATGCCCTGCCATCGGCAGCACAATGCCCTCGATCGCTGCCTGCGGATCGGTCGTCGGCGCACCGTCCTTGTCGATCGCCCAACCCTCGGGAATCGGCTGGCGCTTGTTGTGCGCCAGATAAATCTTGCCGCGCGCCACGCCGGTGTTGGCCATATCCATCAGGAAAGGCGGGTGTTTACCTGCCGGCGTCGCCACCGACCAGGGATTGGTACCGATGATTTTCTTGCGACCGCCCCAAGGCGCCATCGCCGGACCACCGTTGGTGGTCAGCAGCATCACACAGCCGTCGAGCGCACCGAGGCGGGTGTAATACATGCAGGTGCCGAAATGATTCGACATGCGTACGCCGACGGCGGCAATGCCGTGTTGCTTGGCCCGCTTCACAGCCTCCCGGGTCGCCAGCATGGTCAGCACATGACCGACGCCATCGTGGCCGTCGATCACCGCCATCGCACCGGCATCCACCACGAATTCCGGTTTGGTCACCGGATCCATCACTTTGTTTTGCAAGCGCTCCAGATACCAACCCAGGCGCAACACGCCATGCGACTGATGTCCCCACAAATCAGACTGCACCAGCGTATCCGCCAGCAGGCGCGCATCTGCCTCCGGCACTCCTGCACCGGCGTACACCGCTGTGGCAAAAGCGTTCAGACGACCGGCATCAACCCGGATCGGAGACTCAGACATTATCGCCCCCGCTGCGGAACTGCACACCCAGCAAATCCTCGAATACGCGGATCATTGCGCCCTTGTCGAGATGACCATGCCCTTTGAGCAAGGCCATCTGATACGTCGCTGACGCCGCAGCCAATACCGGCATCGGAATGTTATGGGTCGCACTGACCTTGGCGCCCGCATCAATGTCCTTATAGGCATGCTGCAGCGGATAACCGTCGGAAAAATTGTTCTTGAGTATCCGCGGGATGAAAAACTCGGATGCGTAGCTGCGCCCGGTACCGCTGTTGATGATCTTGCCGATCTTCTCCGGGTCAATGCCCAGCTTCGCCGCCATCGGCAGCACTTCCGCAATAGCCGCACAGTTGATATCAAACAACAGCTGATTGATCAGCTTGGATAACTGGCCGCTGCCGGAATCGCCCATGTGAAGGATGTTGTTGGCCACACAGGACAGGAAAGGACGGACTTTCTCCAGCGTCTCCGCCTTGCCGCCGCACATCGCCGTCAGCGTACCCTCGATCGCGCGCGCCTCCATACCGGATACCGGTGCATCGATAAAACCAATGCCGCGCTCGGCCAGCTTGATCGCGAAGTCGCGGGTTTCCAGATAATCCATGGTGCTGGTATCGACAACAATCTGCCCTTCGCCCATCAGCGGTGCAATGCCTTGCACACCGAATAGCGTTTCACGAACTGCATCGGTCCCTGGCAGACAAAGGAACACGATATCGGCCCGCGCCACATCAGCCAGGTTCTTGGTCGCTTTCGCCCCCTTCTCCTCCAACTCGGCATGGCGCTTGCCGCTCGCCGAACTCACGGTCAGCTTCGCGCCGCTTTTCAACATGTTGATGGCCATGGGTCGCCCCATCTGGCCCAGTCCGACAAAAGCAATATGCATGGTGTCCGTTTCTCCGCAGCGTTGTAACCCGGCCTGATCGTTAAGCGCCCTTGAACTGCGGCGGCCGTTTTTCGATGAAAGCGCGCAGCGCTTCCCTGGTGTCTTCGGTGCCCTTCAGCTTGTTGTTCATGGTGTTCTGCAACTCCAGCTGCTGCTCGACATCCTGCTGCCAGGCGCGACGCAGCGCGACCTTGGTCATCTGCACGGCAATCGGGGCCTTGCTGTTCAGCTTGCGCGCCAGCGCCATGGCTTCATCCATCAGCTTGTCGTGCGGAACGACCGAATACGCCAAGCCCATCGCCTTGGCCTGTGCCGCGTCAAAGGGTTCGCCCAGCAGGCACAGTTCCGCCGCCTTGGCATGCCCCACCAAACGCGGCAGATACCAGGTCGCGGTTTCCCCCATCAGGCCGCGCTCGACGAAATTGACGCCGAAGTTGGCCTGCTCACTGAGTATGCGGAAGTCCGCTGCAAACGCCATATTGCAGCCGGCACCGCGCGTCACGCCGTTCACCGCCGCAATCACCGGCTTGGTGATCTGGCTGAAACCGATGGCGTAGTAATACTTCATGTCGAACAGCGGCTGGGGTGAAGTGCCGACAATACCGGCCTTTTCTGCTTCGGCACGGGCTTTCAGATCAGCGCCGGAGCAGAAGCCGCGGCCATTACCGGTAGCGATGATGGTCCACACATCGGGGTTGGCTTCGGCCTCGCGAAGCACGTGCTCCATTTCGTTGCGCATGACGTTGTCGATGGCATTCAGCCGCTCGGGGCGATTGAGTCTCAGGATGCCGATATGTTCACGCACTTCCCATTGAATGGCTTGATACATGGTGTTGCCCTTCCCTGCGCTGAATTGAGTGGTTGGATTTTTCTTCCAGCGTTGCACGATGTGCAAGCGCGTACCGTTACGACCCCGGGAGAATAACTCAAGCAAAATGTCAAGGCCGACAGAAGATCATGCCGGGCGCGAAAGGCCCCGCAGAACGGACGCAAAAACAATATGTTGCAAACTTTGATTAAAGTCAAATCACGAGACTTTTCAGCCGTACGTCGCGGGCGCATACTGCTCGCCAATTCGCTTTTACAAAAACCGCTTTTACAAAAACATCGGCGCCCAGTCAGCGCCGCAGACAGAAAGGTCAAGAAGACATGAATGAATCCGCCCTCGGCGCCACCAGCGCCGTCGCACTCTCCGAGCAGGAAATCAGCCGCGACACCCTCCTCGAGAAATATGCAAAGGGCAAGGAAACCAGTATCACCGATGTGCGACGACGGGTTGCCCGCGCGCTGGCCCAGGTAGAGGCCGAAGACCAGCGCGCCCTGTGGGAAAAACGTTTCCTGCAGGCCCAGGAAGAAGGCTTCATCCCCGCCGGCCGCATCAACTCCGCAGCCGGCGTGCAACTCGCGGCAACCCTGATCAACTGTTTTGTGCAGCCGGTCGGCGATTCGATCTCCGAAACCGTCGATGGCCGCCCCGGCATCTACATCGCGCTGCAGGAAGCCGCCGAAACGATGCGTCGCGGCGGCGGCGTCGGCTACGACTTCTCCTCGATCCGCCCCAAAGGCGCTGAAGTCAAAGGCACCCAGTCCAACGCCAGCGGCCCGGTGTCCTATATGCGCGTATTTGACCGCTCCTGCGAAACCGTGGAATCCGCCGGCTCGCGCCGCGGCGCGCAGATGGCCGTACTGCGTTGCGACCATCCGGATGTAGAGGAATTCATCCACGCCAAGGACAAGGGCGACCTGACCAACTTCAACATCTCCGTCGGCGTGACCGACACCTTCATGGAAGCCGTCGAGAAAAACGGCGACGTCGAGCTGGTGCACCGCTCCAAACCCAATGCCAAGCAGATGGCCAAGGGTTCCTACCAGCGCGAAGACGGCCTGTGGGTCTACACCAAGGTGCCGGCGCGCGATCTGTGGGAACAGGTGATGCGCTCGACCTACGACCACGCCGAACCGGGCATCCTGTTCATCGACCGCATGAACAAGGACAACAACCTCAACTACTGCGAAACCATCGAAGCGACCAACCCCTGCGCCGAGCAGCCGCTGCCACCCTACGGCTGCTGCTGCCTGGGTTCGATCGACCTGACCAAGTTCGTCAAGCAGCCCTTCGCCGAAAAAGCCGAATTCAATTTTGAACACTTCGGCCGTGTTGTCGCCGTCGCTACACGCATGCTCGACAACGTGCTCGACGTTACCGCCTGGCCCCTGAAACAACAGCAGGAAGAAGCCGCGAACAAGCGCCGTGTCGGCTTGGGCTTCACCGGTCTCGGCGATGCGCTGATCATGCTCCGCTTGCGTTACGACACGCCGGAAGCCCGTCAGATGGCCGCAAAGATTTCTGAATCCATGCGCGACGCCGCTTACCGCGCCTCCGCGGAACTGGCCCGTGAAAAAGGGGCCTTCCCGCTGTTCAATGCCGACCTGTATCTCAGCGGCACCAGCTTCGCTGCCCGTCTGCCCGACGACATCAAACAGGTCATCCGCAAAAACGGCATCCGCAACAGCCACCTGCTGTCGATTGCCCCGACCGGCACGATCAGCCTGTCATTCGCCGACAATGCTTCCAACGGCATTGAACCGCCGTTCTCGTGGACTTACACCCGCAAGAAACGCATGCCCGACAACACCATGCGTGAATTCGCCGTCGAAGATCACGCCTGGCGCCGTTACAAGGCCGAAGGCGGCAACACCGAAAAGCTGCCGCCGTGGTTCGTCACCGCGCTGGAAATTTCCGCACATGCCCATGAAGAAATGGTTGCCGCCGTCGCCCCCTACGTCGACACCAGCATCTCCAAGACCGTCAATGTGCCCGAGGACTACCCTTACGCCGAATTCCAGGATCTGTATTTCCGCGCCTGGAAATCCGGATTGAAAGGACTCGCCACCTACCGCCCGAACAGCATCCTCGGTTCGGTGCTGTCGGTCGAGCCGACCAGCAAGGAAAAAGCACCGCAGGATTTCCGCGGTGACGATGTGAACCGTCGCATCCAGATCCAGTCGCTGCCGGCACCGGTACTGGCCAGCCTGCGCTGGCCGGGCCGCCCGTCAATGACCGCGGGCAATCCGGCATGGACCTACATGATCGAACATCCGCATGGCGCATTTGCGGTGTTTGTCGGCCACGTTGAAAGCGAACACAACCACGCCTTCGAAGTCTGGGTCAACGGCAGTGAGCAGCCGCGTGGCCTCGGTGCCGTCGCCAAGACACTGTCAATGGACATGCGCGCGGACGACCCGGGCTGGCTCAAGCTCAAGCTCGATTCGCTGGCCCGCGCCGGTGGTGATGAGCCATTCGACATGGCCTTCCCGCCGCTGGGCGAAATCAAACGCATGCCTTCGGTGGTCGCCGCCTTTGCGCAGGTCGTGCGCTGGCGCGCCGATCAACTGGGCGCGCTGACCTCACCCAGTGCAGCACTTTTCGGCCAGTCGGCCACGCCGGTACTCGACGCGATGTTTGCACCGAAGGAACCCAAGACCGGCACCGACGGAACCATGTCATGGACCGTCGATGTGCTCAACCCGCGCACCGGTGACGACTTCGTCCTCGGCATCAAGGAAATCACCCTGCCCGACGGGGTGACCCGCCCCTACTCGATGTGGCTCGCCGGCGAATACCCGCGCGCCCTCGACGGCCTGTGCAAGATCCTCTCACTCGACATGCGCGTGATGGACCCGGCTTGGATCGGGATGAAATTAAAGAAACTGCTGGAATTCCCGGAACCGCTGGGCGACTTCATGGCCTTCGTACCGGGTGAACGCAAACAGGCCACCTACCCGTCGACAGTCGCCTACGTCGCCAGCCTGATCCTGCACCGCTTCGCGATGCTCGGCATCCTCGATGCAAACGGTGCGCCACTGACGCAGATGGGTATCCTTGAAGCGCCGGAACGCAGTACCGAACCGCGAGTAATGAAAGGCAGCCGCTGCCCAGAGTGCGGCAACTCAACGCTGATCCGCAAGGACGGCTGCGATTACTGCACCGCCTGTGGATTCACCGGCACTTGCGGCTGATCTTTCGGGCAGTCCACATACTCGGATGACTGCGCGCCACACTGGTGGCGCGTAGTAATATCCCCCGCTCACCCGGAGGATATTCATGGCCAAGACCACACTCGGCAAACTGCCGCGCGAAGCCATCCGCATGCTCGAGCTGCCGCGCGTTGCGCCCGGCATCATCGAAGGATTCCGCAACCTCGTTGACCTCACCGGCACGCTGTCCGACGCCTGCGATGAGCTCGGCCTTGTCGCCGTCATTCCCGGTTACGTGCTGCCGCCGGTCAAGCTCGGCAAACGCATCGTGGGCCCGGCACTGACTGTGCGCAACATCGCGCACGCCACGCAAATCCATAAGGCCGCCACCGACAAGACCAGCGGTCAGGGCGAAACCGAAGCGCACAATCTGGCCGAGCCCGGCGACGTGCTGGTGATCGAAGGCGTGATGGGCTGCTCGAATATGGGCGGTCAGTCGGCAACCATCGCCAAACGCCAGGGCTTTATCGGCGCCATCGTCGACGCGACGGTGCGCGATCCCGATCAGTATCGCGGCATGGACTGGCCGGTGTGGTGCAAGGGCTTCACACCGATTACCGGCAAATGGCGCATGCAGACCGTCGAAGTCAACGGCACGGTGCAAATCTGCGGCATCCAGGTCAAGCCGGGCGATATCATCTGCGCCGATGATGCAGGCGTTGCGGTGATCCCGCACGAAAAAGCAGCACTGGTACTGGACGCCGCGCGCAAGATCGACGCCGGCGATACCAAACGCAAAGCCGACATCGATGCCGGCACCAGCGTCGCCGACCTGATCACAAAAAAATACAAGTAAGCAATACAAACAAAACGAACAAGCAACCCGGGGGAGACCATGAGCGAAGCCACCAACCTGATTTTCATCATGTCCGACGAGCACAATAAACGTGTGCTCGGCTGTGCAGGACATCCGATGATCAAGACACCCAACCTCGATGCGCTGGCCGCCCGCGGCACGCGCTTCACGTCGGCCTATACCAACTGCCCAATCTGCGTGCCGGCGCGCGCCTCCTTCGCCACCGGCCAATACGTGCACAAGATCCGCTACTGGGACAACGCCATCGCGTATGACGGCAAGATCCCGACCTGGGGCCACCGGCTGATGGCGCAGGGCCATCATGTCGCCTCGATCGGCAAGCTGCATTACCTGGATTCCGAAGCCAAACGCAATGGTTTCGACGAGGAGATCCTGCCGCTGCACATCGTCAACGGCGTCGGTGACCTGCTCGGCCTGATCCGCGAGGAACTGCCGCGACGCTCGGGCTCGGCCAATCTCGGCCCTGAAGCCGGTCGCGGTGAATCCGAATACACCAAATACGACCGCGACATCGCCACTGAAACCATCAAGTGGCTGAAGACCAAAGCCCCGACATTAAAAGCCAAGCCGTGGGCCTTGTATGTCGGGTTCGTCTCGCCGCACTTCCCGTTGATCGCGCCGCCGCAGTTCTACGACATGTATCCCGAAGACGCCGTGCCCTGGCCCAATATGTACGATCACGACCAGCGCCCGCAGCATCCCTTCATCGACGCCATGCGCAAGAGCATGTGCTATGACGATCCGTTTGATGCGCCGATGGTGCGCCGCGCGATCACCGCCTACTTCGGCCTGACCTCGTTCATGGATGACAACGTCGGCAAGATCCTGCGCACGCTGGAAGAAACCGGCCTGATGAACAACACCCGCGTGGTTTATTCCTCCGACCACGGCGACAACCTCGGCACACGCGGCATGTGGGGCAAGTCGACGATGTATGAAGAATCCGCCGGTATCCCGATGATCATGGCCGGCCCCGGCGTGCCTGCCGGCAATGTCTGTGACACGCCGGTCACGCTGGCCGACGGATTCCCGACGTTCATCCACGCGCTCGGTGCGAAATCCAATCCCGATGACGCAACGCTGCCCGGCGTTTCGCTGATCGATATTGCACAGGGCAAGGTGCCGGCACGCACCATCCTCTCCGAATATCACGCCGCGGCCTCGATGTGCGGTGCCTTCATGATCCGTCACGGTCAATGGAAATACATCCATTACGCAACCGTCCCGCCGATGCTGTTTGATCTGAAAAACGATCCGGAAGAGCGCAAGGATCTCGGCCGCGACCCCGCTTACAAAGCCGTGATCGCCGAATGCGAACAGGCACTGCGCAAAGTGGTCAACCCCGAAGTCGCGGATCAACTGGCCAAAGCCGACCAGAAAGCAATGATCAACAAATACGGTGGTGAAGACGCCATCCTCAAGCGCGGCACCTTCCGCTATTCACCGCCGCCGGGCTCCAAGGCTGCTTACTTCGAAGCCAACCAGAACAAAAAATAACAGGAATCACCCGGAGGAGAAAACGATGCGCACAACACTGATCGTGGCAGCGCTGTTCGCCGCCGGCATTGCACAAGCCCAGGGTTACCCCACCAAACCCATCCGCATGATCGTGGCTTCAGCGCCGGGTGGCGCGCCCGACATCCTCGGCCGCGCCATCGCGCAGAAAATGTCCGACTCACTGGGTCAGCAGGTCGTCGTCGACAACCGCGCCGGCGCCAGTGGTCTGATCGGCGCCGAAATGGCGGCCAAGTCCGCACCCGATGGTTACACGCTGTTTCTGGGAACAACAACGCTCTACGCCATACTGCCCAATCTCAAAAAGAATCTGCCCTACGACATCAAGCGCGATTTCATTTCCGTCACGCAGATTGCCGGTGCATCCAATGTGCTGGTGATCAACGCCTCGGTTCCGGCAAAATCGGTTGCTGAACTGCTGCAACTGGCAAAGTCCAAACCCGGCGCACTGAACTACGCTTCGGCAGGCCGCGGCACGCCGGCACACCTTGCCGGTGAAATGATCAACGTGCTCGCCAATGTCAGCATGACCCATGTGCCGTACAAAGGAGCGGGTCCGGCATTGGTCGATGTGATTGCCGGCCAGGTGCAACTGATCATCACCTCACCGATAGCCGCCGGCCCGCACATCGGCAGCGGCAAGGTCCGGGCGCTGGCCACAACGGGCGCAGCGCGTAATCCCGCGCTGCCCGATCTCCCGACGGTGGCTGCCACCCTGCCCGGTTACGAAATCACCCAGTGGTGGGGTCTGTCGCTGCCCGCGAAGACGCCGCGTGCGCTGAGCGAACGTCTGCAGGCCGAGGCCGTAAAAGCAGTCAATCTGCCCGAGGTCCGTGAACGCATCATCCGCACCGGCGCGGAGCCCGTCGGCGGCACCGCCCAGGCCTTTGACGCCCTGATCCACGCCGAGCAGCAGCGTCTGGGCAATGTCATTCGCAAAGCCGGCATCACCCTCGAAGACTGAATATTCCTGCAACCGCAAAAAAATGGGCGCCCGGAGGCGCCCAAAGGGAAGACATGCGTTCGCTCACATTCTGCAGTCTGTTGATTTATCGCAACTTTTGCGACCGACCGACATCGTGCAGAATGCTCACCCTATAAAGACTGCGGGTTTCCGCTAAAGTTCCACCGCCATGACACTCACCGAATTGCGCTACATCGTCGCCGTTGCCCGCGAACGCCACTTCGGTCGCGCCGCTGAGGCCTGCTTCGTCAGTCAACCGACGCTGTCGGTTGCCGTGAAGAAACTGGAGGACGAACTCGGCGTGCAGATTTTCGAACGCGGCCCCGGCGAACTGAGCATCACGCCGGCCGGCAACCGCGTCATCGAGCAGGCGCAACGCGCGCTCGAAGAGGCCGAGAAGGTAAAAACCATCGCAAAATCAACGGCCGATCCACTCGACGGCGCACTCAAGCTCGGCGTCATCTTTACCATCGGCCCCTATCTGCTGCCGCAATTGATTCCGATTCTCAGACGGCGCGCGCCGAAGATGCCGCTGATGCTTGAAGAAAACTACACCGCCGTCCTGTCGGAACGGCTGAAACGCGGCGATATCGATGCCGCCATCGTCGCCCTGCCCTTCGACGAACCGGGCATCACGGTAACGCCGCTGTATGACGAGGATTTTGTCGTCGCCCTGGCGAAAACCCACCCCTGGGCCAAACGGAAAAACATTTCCTCCGATGCTTTGGCCGGGGAAAGCCTGCTCCTGCTCGGCACCGGCCACTGCTTCCGCGACCAGATCCTCAATGCCTGTCCCTCGCTGAACCGCTCCAGCGCCACTCCCGGCTCACTGCAGAAAACGGTTGAAGGGTCCTCGCTGGAAACCATCCGCCTGATGGTGGCCTCCGGACTCGGCCTGACGGTGCTCCCGGCATCAGCGATTCCGGTCAAACGTGCGGCCAACGATCTGCTCACCTACATTCCGTTTACCCGCCCGGTTCCCGACCGGCGCGTCGTGCTGGCCTCGCGCTCCAGCTTCCCGCGGGCGCCGGCGCTGGATGTCATCCGCGACGCCATTACCGCCTGCGCGCTCAACGGCACCACAGCCATAAAATAAATTTCAATAAAAACAAAGGGTTGTCAGTTCGCGTCATTGATAGTCAATGACTATCAGTTAATTAATAACAATCAATTAGATTAATGTTCGGGGCATCTCCAGAATGCGTCCCATGCGTTGCAAGACGCACAAACTTTCAACCACAGGAGATGCACATGAAACCCGAATCCATCACCGTCAAAAACATCGAAGCCGCCTTTGCCGGCGAATCCATGGCGCATATCAAATACATGTACTTCGCCAAGATCTGCCGCGAACAGGGCGACGTCGAAACCGCCAAAGTGTTCGAGGAAACCGCCGCACAGGAAATCCAGCACGCCTTCGGCCACCTCGACCTGCTTTATCCGAAAACCGAACTGACCCCGGGTAAGGCACTCGACATGGCGATTGCCGGCGAGACCTACGAGTACACCGAAATGTATCCGCAGTTCCGCCACCTCGCCGAACAGGAAGGCAATCACGCCGCGGTCAAGGAAATGGACGAGCAGATCGAAGAGTCGAAGGAACATGCCGCCCGCTTCCAGCAGACGCTGGCCAAGGCCGCCAAGCGCTTCGCCGCGCTGGCCAAGGTCGAAGAGCGCCACGCCAACCACTACCGTTCAGTGCGCGCGAAAGTCGCGGCCTGATCACCCGACACTCAATTCAAGGAGAACTGAACATGACTACCGAATTTCGCAAATGGGAATGCATCGTCTGCGGTTACGTTTACGACGAAGCCGCCGGTGATCCGGAACACGGCATCAAGGCCGGCACGCGCTGGGAAGACATCCCGGAAAACTGGGAATGCCCGGAGTGCGGCGTCGCCAAAGCCGACTTTGAAATGGTGTTGAAGGCCGCGTAACAAGCCGCAACAAACACCCGCTGGCAACGGCGGGTGCATTGAATACACGCCGTCATTGTTCAGTAGTTCATTGATGGCATCAGGAGACCGCAATGGCTGAAATGATCATGAATGCACGCCGCATTGCCGCCGAGCCCACCTGGCAGCGACTGGTTGCGTTCATCTTTTTCGCCGTTGCGCTCGCCGCTGCCGGCATCGCATTGCTGGATGCCGCATACGCCAACGAAACCTTGCGGGCCGCACTCGCGGCGACGCTGTTCACCGCACTTGCCACCGGCGCGGGTGCGCTGCCTGTGGTGTTCGTGCGCCATATTTCCGATGCCGCCCGCGACAGCCTGCTCGGCTTCGGTGCCGGCGTCATGCTCGCCGCCAGTTTCTTCTCACTGATCGCCCCTGCACTCGAATCCGCGGCAACGGTCGCCGGCAGCGCGGGCGGCGGCGCATTGATGGTCGCCTTTGGTTTAAGCCTTGGCGCCGCTGTTCTGATGGCGGCTGACCGCTGGTTGCCGCATGAACACTTTGTCAAAGGCCGCGAAGGCGGTACGTCGCATCATGATGCCAGCCTCTGGCTGTTCGTCATCGCCATCACATTGCACAACGTACCGGAAGGCCTCGCTGTTGGCGTCGCACAGGGCGGCGGCAATGGCACGGCACTCACCGCCGACATCGCCATCCAGAACATGCCGGAAGGTTTGATCGTCGCCATCGCATTGGTCTCGCTCGGCATTTCACGCCTGAAAGCAGCTGCACTTGCGCTCGCCACCGGCATGGCCGAACCGCTGGGCGGCCTCATCGGCGCAAGCGCAATCAGTCACGCCGCCGCGATGCTGCCCTGGGGACTGGCCTTCGCCGCCGGCGCCATGCTTTTCGTGATCAGCCATGAGATCATCCCCGAGACCCACCGCAACGGCAATGAACGCGTCGCGACCATCGGCCTCATCGGCGGCTTTGTGCTGATGATGCTGTTTGATACCATGCTGCGCTGATTTTTCGCATACTCCACGCACACCCCAGGAAAGAAATCCATGCACCCCATCATCATCGTCGGCAGCGGTCTTGCCGGTTACAACACCGCCAAGGAACTGCGAAAACTCGATACCACGACACCGCTGGTCGTGATTGCCTCAGACAGCAGTGCGTTTTATTCGAAACCGATGCTGTCCAACGCCATCGCCTCGAAAAAAACACCGGTCGCCCTTGCCTTGAACACGCCGGAGCAGATGTCTGAAAAATTGAAAGGCACCGTGCGCGCAGGAACACGTGTAGACGCGATCGACACCGCTGCTCACACGCTGAAGATCGGTGATGAAACGCTGCACTATTCGAAACTGGTGCTGGCGCTGGGCGCCGACCAGATCCGCCTGCCGATCACGGGCAGCGGCGCCGCCGACATCCAGACCGTCAACGACCTCGACGACTACGCCCGCTTCCGCACTGCGATCGAAGGCAAAAAACGCGTCGCCATCATCGGCGCCGGCCTGATCGGCTGCGAATTCGCCAACGACCTCGCCGCCGGCGGTTACGCGGTCGACATCATCGACATCGCGCACCAGGCGCTGGGCCGCCTGCTGCCGGCCGAGGGCGGCGCGATGCTCAAGGACAAACTGTCGGCGCTCGGCGTGCAATGGCACCTCGGCACCAGTGTGCAGTCCGTAGACTCCGTCAATGGCGCTTACACGCTGACGCTGGCCAGCGGTGCGTCACTGCAAGCCGACATCGTGCTGTCCGCCGTCGGCCTCAAGCCGCGCACCGCACTCGCCGCTGCCGCCAGCATCAAGGTCAATCGCGGCATCGTTGCCGACCGCAATCTCGCCACCAGCGCACCCGACGTCTACACGCTGGGCGACTGCGCGGAAATCGAAGGCATGGTGATGCCTTACGTGATGCCGATCATGCATGCCTCGCGCGCACTGGCACAGACGCTGGCGGGCAAACCAACCGCCGTCTCCTTCCCCGCCATGCCGGTGATGGTGAAAACGCCGGCTTGTCCAACCATCGTCGCACCGCCGGCGACCGGTGCGGCCGGCGCATGGCAGGTCGAAGCCACGGCCGATGGCGTTAAATCATTGTTCACCGCCGCCGACGGCAAACTGCTGGGCTTCGCGCTCAACGGCGCCGCCACAGCTGAACGCGCGAAACTCGCGCCGCAGTTGCCGGCCGTGCTCGCCTGAATCCCTGAATCCTGTAATCGACTGACCCATTGGCCAGCGCAATACCGGTAACGGCGGCAGTGTAGTATTCGGTCGATGCTGCCGCCCGTCACCAAAACACTGCTGATCGCGAACATCGCGGTCTTCCTGCTGCAGGAATTCCTCGGCGACATCCTGATCGTCTGGTTCGGCCTGTGGCCCCTGCACACACCCGCAGCCTACGGCACCGGCTTCATGCCGTGGCAGGTGATCACCTACGGTTTCCTGCATGGCGGGCTGATGCATATCGGCTTCAACATGCTGGCGCTGTACATGTTCGGCGGCCAGCTGGAAATGGTATTCGGGCGGCGTCGTTTCCTGGTGTATTACCTCGGTTGCATCTTTTCAGCGGCACTGACGCAGCTGGCCGCGCTGTCATTCGTCGGCGGAGACGCCTATCCCACGGTCGGCGCTTCAGGCGGCGTATTCGGCCTGTTGCTTGCGTACGGCCTGCTTTTTCCGCACAACAAAGTCATGCTGCTGTTCCCGCCGATCCCGATGCCGGCATGGCTTTTTGTTTCGCTCTACGGCCTGCTGGAAATTTATCTCGGTGTTACCGGCACTCAATCCGGCGTGGCGCATTTTGCGCACCTGGGCGGCATGATCGGCGGCTGGCTGCTGATTCGCCAGTGGCGGAGACGGCCGCCGGACCGCTATTGATGAAGCTGCGGCGCGCTCAGGCCCAGCAACGCTGCAGCACGACGCGAATCCAGTCGTCCCCGGCATCCAGCGTCGAATACAACAGCGCCTGGTGCATGTCCGCATTTCCGCGCATCCGCTGCAGGCGCGCGACTCGGACATTGGCGTCGCGCACGCTATAACCGTAACGCCCGTAACGGTCGCGTTCGATCGCCGTTTCTGCTGCAGGCGCATCGCGCAACCAGATCCATTCAGCAACAAAGCCCTGCGCCAGCCGCTCCAGTTCCTGATACAGATCGCGGTCCAATGGCTGCGGCGGCAAGCAGCGTTGCGCCGTCACTGCGCCATCAACCCCGCGCAACGACCAGAGGGCGGCCCACTCCGCAGCGCCTTCCGTCACCTTTAATTCAATCGCTTCGCCGTCACGCTTGACCTGAAACAGCGCATCACGTTCATGGTTCAGCACATAACCCGAACATGACGAGCGGCTGCGCCGCGCTACGGCAAAGGCAAGTTGCAGGGTGCCGTCGGCTGCAACCCCGATATAACGATTCGCGCTGTCCGCGCCGCCCGTGACAATGGGATCCTCGCTGTGATCCACAATTTTGCCGTCAGCCATCCGCGCACGCCCGCGGCGCCCGGCAGCCAGATTGACCCACTCGGCAACCACTTCCAGCTGCGGAAACTCCTGCGAAGCCAGCGCAAATGCCGGAAACGGTACGCCGCCCCGTACCTTGAAATCATACGAAAGCGCGTCATCACCGTGATGCTCCTCGAATCCGCCCTCGAAGATTTCTTCGACCAGCAAGGCCTTGATTCTCGCGTCAGCCGCCGTCAGCAGCGCACTGTCTCCGCTGACGGTCAGCGTGGCGTGTATGAGCAGGTCGGCGCTCATTCAGCGAGCTTTTTCGGACGGATGTAAATCACGTAATAGACCAGGGCCACCAATACGCTGCCGCCAACGATGTTGCCGATGATGACCGGTATCAGGTTACGGAACATGGCATACACTGAAATGAATTCGGCACCGGCCGGCAGCGCAACGCCTGATTCCTTCAGCAACAGCGCCAGCGGAAAGAAATACATATTGGCGATCGAATGCTCGAAACCGGCTGCGACGAATGCCGATATCGGCAGCACGATGGCAAAAAACTTGTCGACCACGGTGCGTCCGGCAAGCACCATCCATACCGCCATGCACACCAGCACATTGCACAACACGCCACGGAAAAAAAGTTCCGAAACCGGCATGGCGCTTTTTGCCGCAGCGATTTTCAGATAAGTCTGCGCCACAGCGCCGGCGTTCATGCCGGTATGGCCTGACAGATACACCAGCAGCGCCAGACCGGCAGCACCAACAAAGTTTGCGGCACACACCACGGCCCAGTTGCGCATCAGTTCCGCCGTGCTCACCTTGCCGTCAGCCCATGCCATGGCCAGCAGGTTGTTGCCGGTGAAAAGCTCGGCGCCAGCCACCACGACCAGCAACAATCCCAGCGAGAAACAAACACCGCCCAGTACACGGCCCATGCCAAAAGAGAGCCCGGGGTCACTGATGACCAGCGTGTAATAGAGGGCACCGAGACCGATGAATGCACCCGCCAGCATCCCGAGCATCGCCATCGACAGCAGCGGCAGGCGCGCCTTGGTGACACCGATGTTATTGACCCGCTCCGTGATCTGCTGCGGCGAATAGGCATCCATGCTGAAGCTGTCGGCCATCTCGATTCCTCTTTGTTTTCCGGTCTGCTTCCTTGCGGATAGTGTAAGCGCAGCGCGCAGAATCGGGTAATCTTGCGGCCCATGAAAGCCCGCAAGCGCATACCGGCCCTGAAGCTCGCTGACTATTACATGGGACGTGACCGCGAGTACCACGCCGAACTGACGCCGGAACTGCGCGCCAATGCGCGCGAAACCGTGCGCCGGGTAAACCGCCTGCTCAAACGCTCCGGCTTCCACCGCCGTGTGACTTCAGGCTGGCGGCCTGCGGCGATCAACGCGACGGTGCCAGGCGCCGCAAAAGGCAGCAAACACATCAGCTGCATTGCCATTGATCTGGAGGATCGCGACGGTGCCCTGGACGCCTGGTGCATGGCCCATCTCGACGTGCTTGAAGAACTGGGTCTGTGGCTGGAACACCCGGATGCAACGCCGGACTGGTGTCATCTGCAAACACTGCCGCCCCGTTCCGGCAATCGGGTTTTCCAGCCGTAATTATTATAAGTATTTGATTTTAAATATATTTTAAGCGAATGCCAGCCACTCCGGCTTGAACAGCAGCAGGACCCCGATCAGCAGCAGCAACACCCCGCCGATCAGGTGCGACCAGCGCGCATAGGTTCCGCTGAGTCCCGAGATCTGCAAGGTCTTCATCGCGATGACGAAAATCAGCAAATCATCCAGCATGAATACCAGGATGTAGAGCAGCAGATAGGCGTGGTACTGCCAAGCCGGCAACTGGCTCATGGTGAGGATCTGCACATAAACCGCAGGAATGCCCGCCGAGCATACAAACTCGACGAGGTTCACCGCGACCGCGAGCAGAACAATTCCGAGCAGCGCCAGCCAGAATCGCTGCTCCAGGGCGACCGCGCGCAACTGCGTCAGCACACGCTGCCGGGAAGCGCTGCCGGTGACACGGCACAAGGCCTCCGGATTCATGAAAAACTCGCGCAGGTAATACGCACCGCCTCCCAGCGCAACCACGGCGACCGCGACACGAATCCACAACATCATTCCGAGAAACAGCAGGACGTTCAGCCACGCGGCGAGAAAAAGGTAATACACCGCTGCAGACGTTGCGATAAATGCAGAACCCAGCGTCCACATCCGCAGCCGGTCAGGCATGCCGACGAGCAGGCCCACCAGAAAAACCAGTGTCCACATCGCGCAGGGATTGAATCCGTCAATGCCCGCCAGCACCACCGTGAGGACCGGCAAGGAGAGTGCCGCCACATTGATTTCTCCGAGCAGCGGAACACGAATCGTCTTCGGCGGCACCTGCACGGGCGCGCGTTGCGCAGGCGGCAACGCGGATTCCGCAAACAACGCCACCGAAACATCAACGCAGGACGTGCTACGACAAACCCCGATCGCCGCAACTATCGCCGCCCCGGTCGTGGCATCGTCGTCATAACCCACCCAGTGCCAGTCACCGACGATCACCATCGGTACCGCCGGATTCATCACTGAAAAATAATCAACCGCACGCGAGAACGCTTCGCGATTGCGCGGTGACTCGTTGATTTCATATTCGCGCAGACGCAGCCCCGGATCACGGGCTGCCGCCATCTGCAGGAAAGTGCGCGCCTTTTCGCAGTGCGGACAACCGGCGCGCCAGAACACCTGCACATCCACTGTTCCCGGCTGCGATGGCGGGCTGGAGGGTTGCGCCTGCACCAGCCCCGCCATGACCAGCCAGGTCAACAGCCACAGCAGCAGTAGCCGCCGGAGCGTCATTTGCCTAATCCAGGAATGTCGCGTATTCACTCAGCGCAATGCGCTCGGGCTGGAAGGTATTGATTACCGCATCTGCGTCGGCATAACCCATGGCCATGCCGCAGATCACCACCCATTCATGGCCAATCCCGAGTTCACGCCGCACCACATCCGGGTAACTGGCGATCGATGCCTCTGCACAGGTATGCAAACCGCGCGCCCGCGCCGCCAGCATCAGCGTCTGCAGGAACATGCCGTAATCCAGCCAGCTGCCCTTCTCCAGTTTGCGGTCTATCGTGAATACCAGCCCGGCGGGCGCACCGAAAAAGGTGTAATTGCTGGCGCGATAGGCTTTCGATTTTTCATGATCCCCCTTGCCGATGCCAAGCGTGCCGTAGAGACCCCAGCCACAGGCGCGGCGGCGTGACAGGTAAGGCTCGAATACCGGATCCGTGTAGTAATCGTAATCACGCCGGTGACCGGGCTCTTCGCTGAGAAACGCGTTTTGTATCGCCGAGCCGACACGCTTGAGCGTCGCCCCCGTCAGCACATGCACGCGCCAGGGCTGAATGTTCGAGCCGCTGGGCGCATGACGACCGAGCTCGACAATCTCGCGCAGCACCTCGGCAGAAACCGCTTTATCTGAATAAGCACGAACCGAGCGCCGCGTTAGTGCGGCGTCAAACACATCCACAGCAACCTGACTGAGATCGGTCATTTGCAAATCCATTGGGGGTCGTTAACGGAATCCATGTTAACAAACCGCGGCGACGACAACTGATTGACCGTCACGCGCGGCTTCGTCACACTGCCTGCGCCATCATGAATACACCCACCTTCCGCACCGGACTCGTCTTTGCCCTGCTGCAGCTGTTCTTCACGCTGACATGGACGGTATACGTGATCTTCCTGCCGCGCCTCGCTGCAGAAGCCGGCATCCCGAAATCGTGGATCATCTGGATTCTGGTCGCCGATCAACTGGTTTTCCTTGTGGCCGACTGGGCCATGGGCGTCAAGGCTGACCGAACTGCGCGCATCGTCGGCAGGCTCGGGCCGCAGATCGGGCTGATCACGCTGGTCTCCGCGCTGGCCTTTCTGGCGCTGCCGCTGGCCGCACCAAACGGCAGTCCGCTGCTGTTTCTCGCACTCACTTTTGTGTGGACCGTCACCTCTTCGGCGCTGCGTGCGCCGCCGCTGGTGCTGATCGGCAAATATGCGGCAACCGGCGCCAAGCCGTGGCTGTCGGGGCTGTGGCTGTTCGGCCTCGGCATTGCCGCTGCAATCGCACCTTATCTGACCGGGGTGTTGCGCGATGCAGATCCGCGTCTGCCGTTTGCGCTGGCCTCCATTGCAGTTGCGGTTGCAGCGTGGGCAATGACATGGGCGGAACGCAATCTTGCCGCTTCAGCCCCGATGGAGACCGCAGCCCCCGCCAAGCCACTGTCGATACCGTTGTTCCTGGTCATCGTCGTGCTGGCCGGACTTGGCTTCCAGATTCACTTCTCGCTGAACTCGGCGCCGCAGTATCTGCGGCACGCCACACCGGCCGAGCTCGGCCAGTTGATGCCGCTGTTCTGGGTGGGCTTCAATCTGGCCATGCTGCCGTTGACCTGGATCATCCGCCGCCACGGCGATTTCAAGGTGCTCGCCGCAGGTACCGTTGTCGGCGCGGTCGCTGTGTTGTTTTCCGCGCAGGCCGGTGCACTGGGGCCGCTGGTTGCCGCGCAGGTCATTGCCGGGGCCGCGTGGGCCGCCGTGATGTTCGGCGCTTTTGGTGCGGCGACCACACTGGGCCACACCGGCCGTGAAGGCTTCAGCGCTGGCGGCATGCATTCGATGTTTGCATTGGCAGCCATGCTGCGCATCCTGGTCATCGCCACCCAGCTCAATCAGGACAAGGAACTGATGCAGGCACTGACCTTGGCGCCGGCGCTGTGCTGGGCTGCCGCGGCGCTGCTGCTGATCGTGCGTTTACGCCGCGCCTGAACCGTCGATCAATGCCAGTTTTTCCGTACGACTCAGCTGCTTGATCCGGTATTCACGTTTGCTGGCAGCAGATCGATCCGCAGCGACCTCCTGATACACCAGCGTTACCGGCCGTCGCGAACGCGTATAACTCGCACCCAGTCCGTTGTCGGCATTATGTTCGGCAATACGACGCTCAAGATCGATTGCGATTCCGGTATACAGGCTGCCGTCGGCACAACGCACGATGTAAACCCGCCACGCATCCGCCGCCACTGTTGCCCCTTATTTTATGGAACTACCCATCGAAGGCTCGTATGATGCCGCCTATGAAAAATTTATGCCATCTGCTGATCAGCCTGAGCCTTATCACCGGAACCGCCTTTGCCGCCGAATCCCCAAAAAACGTTTTCGGGGTTGAACTCGGAGCCCGTTTCAGTTTTCCGGTCTGCGACCGGGGCGAAGACGCACTGACCAAACGCCACTGCTACAACGCGAAACAAACCGTCAAAACAGCCTGGGGCACCGAAGAACAGCAATTATTCTACCCGCGAGCCTCGGTTGTTCCTTACGCGCGGGGCGAATTGACCGTTGAAGTGGTCAATGGCGTGATTGAAGCCATCCACATCCACACCTGGGGTATCCAGGCGCAGGGCAGCGCGCTTGCCGCGCTCCAAAAGAAATACGGCCCGCCGACGCGCAGCCGCTCCGAAAAAATAACGGGCCTGCGTTCACGGTTACCGGTGGAGTACGCCGAATGGGATGCGAAAGACTACTCGGTACGTTTTACAGGCGTCTTTACCAGCATCGACTGGGGCCGAATCACCATCGGAACGCCGAAATACTTCCAATTGCTGCAGAAAAATCAGCCCGCCCAATAACGCTCATTCCGTAGATCACGCACGATGCATCCGCTAAACTGAATCATTCGCAGCACAGCAGATCTCCGCACAACCGATGGTTGATCCCGCATTCCTTTCCGCGCGCGCACTGGCCCGACGCATCCGCAGCGGCGCTCTCAGCGCCGTCGATGCGCTGGACATGTACGTCGAACGCCATCAACGCCTGAATCCAAGGTTGAACGCCATCATCGCGACAGATCTTGCAAACGCCCGCAAGACGGCACGCGCAACCGACCGTCTGATCAAAAGCGGCCGCAATCCCGGTCCGCTTGCCGGCGTACCCATGACAATCAAGGAGTCCTACGACTATGCAGGTCTGCCGACAACCTGGGGATTGGAGAAGCGAAAAGGCAATATCGCCCGACAGCACGCAGTAGTCGTGCAACGCCTGCTCGACGCCGGAGCGACGATATGGGGAAAAACCAACGTGCCCGTGCTGCTGGCTGACTGGCAAACCCACAATCCGGTGTATGGAACCACCCACAATCCCTGGGACACCAGCCGCACGCCCGGCGGCTCCAGCGGAGGCGCTGCGGCTACACTTGCGGCAGGGCTGACCGGACTCGACTATGGCTCGGATATCGGCGGCTCGATCCGCGGCCCCGCCCACTATTGCGGCATTTACGGACACAAAACCACTTACGGCATCGTACCGACACGTGGTCATGCGCTACCCGAAACCTGGGCGCCGACCGACATGTCGGTGCTGGGTCCGCTGGCACGTTCAGCCGCTGATCTTGAGGTCGCTTTGCGCGCAACGGCAGGCCCCGATGCAGCCGATCACGTGGCTTATCGCCTGAAACTGCCCGCTGCCTCCTTCCGTGACTTCAAAAGCTTGAGAATCGCCGTCATCTCCGATGATCACGCAGCACCGGTTTCACGTGCGATCTCCGGGGCCATCAACAACCTCGCCGAATTCCTCAGCAAACGCGGGGCAAAGGTTGATCGGCATCCGAAGTTGCCCTACGCCTCCGTCGAACACGACCGTCTGTACGTGATGCTGCGCCGCGCAGCGACTTCAATGCGCGCCCATGACGATGCATCCTTCGCCAAGCTGCTGCAGCAAAAAGATACACTGGATCCTGCCAACCGCAGTTATCAGGCCGAGCAGGTACGCGGGAACACCCTGTTTCACCGCGACTGGCTGCGCCTGAACAACGAGCGTCATCGCCTGCGCGGTGCATGGGCGGAATTCTTTACGCGTTACGATGTATTACTCTGCCCTGCGGCTGCCACCACTGCCTTCCCGCAGAATCCGGCGGGGCAACGCTGGGAACGCGTCATTGATGTCGACGGCGCAGCACAACCCGACACCACCCAGATCTATTGGATGGGCATGGCCAGCGTGTCTTTCCTTCCCGCCACCGTCGCGCCGATTGCCCTTGCATCCGACGGCCTGCCGGTCGGCGTGCAGATCATCGGCGCCCAATACGCCGATCTTTCAACGATCCGCTTCGCACAACTGCTGGAGCGGGAATATTATGGCTTTACGATTCCTGACGACTACCGCTGAAGAGAACAATATGCACCGACCCGTGATCCGGATTGCCGCAGCAGCACTGCTTGCGCTGACTGCCGCATCAACCTTTGCACAATCATGGCCGACAAGACCGGTGCGCATGATCGTGCCCTACACCGCGGGAGGCGCCACCGACCTGCTGGCGCGCGCAGTCGGAGAACGACTGGGCACTGCCATCGGCCAGAGCATCGTCATCGACAACCGGCCCGGGGCCAATACCATCATCGGTTATCAGCTACAGGCATCTGCAGCGCCCGACGGTTACACGCTGATCATGGGCGGATTCAATGCACTCGTCATGAATCCGCTGCTCTACAAAACACTGCCCTACAACGTCGACCGCGACCTCGCACACATCGGCCTGGTCGGCATTTCGCCGCTGGTTGTTGCGGCACATCCATCGCTGCCGGCACGCAATCTGAAAGAGCTTGTCGCATACGCGCAGAGCAACCCCGGCAAACTGAATTTCGCCTCCTCCGGAAACGGCAACCTGACCCATATTGCGGGCGAGCTGTTCATGAGCATGGCCGGGATCCAGATGCAGCATGTGCCTTACAAGGGCGGATCGGCAAGCATGACCGACCAGCTTACCGGCGTCATCCAGCTCAAGTTCGACACACCGATCACCGCACTGCCATTCATCCGCGACGGCAAACTGCGCGCACTCGCCGTCACCTCGCGCAAACGCATGAGCGCACTGCCGGACATTCCGACTGTCGCCGAGCAGGGCTACAAGGATTACGACGCGGCAACCTGGTTCAGCATCGCAACACGCAAAGGCACACCCCAGGGGGTCATCAACCAATTGAGCGGTGAACTCACCCGTATCGTCCAACTCCCGGAAATGCGCACCCGCTTCGGCGCAGTCGCCATTGAAATGGCCAGCGGATCCCCCGACGAACTGGACCTGCTGGTCAAGCAGGACACGCAACGCTGGGCTGCCGTCATCAAAAAATCCGGTGTAACGCTGGCGCCCTGAATACAACCGTTTCCCGGCAATGCAGAGCGAGGCATAATGCAGCCTCATTAAAAAAAGAGGAAGCACCATGGCAGCCATTACCACCGCAAGCGGTCTGATCATCGAAGAACTCACAGTCGGCACCGGTGCCGAAGCTGTCGCAGGCCAGTACGTATCGGTGCACTACACCGGCTGGCTCACCGACGGCACCAAATTCGATTCAAGCAAGGACCGCGGCGATCCGTTCGAGTTTCCGCTGGGTGCAGGCCACGTGATCCGCGGCTGGGATGAAGGCGTACAGGGCATGAAAATCGGCGGTTCGCGCAAACTGACGATTCCCGCCGACCTCGGCTACGGCCCGCGTGGTGCGGGTGGCGTCATTCCGCCGAATGCGACGCTGGTGTTTGAAGTCGAACTGCTCGGCACCGAATAATCAAGGCTTGAAGGAGGGGGACATCCGATGGGCAATCACGTCAAAATAAAATCAAGCAGCGGCGCCGGTGAATTTGACTGCTATCTCGCGCTTCCGGCCGGCACCGCCAAAGCACCCGCCGTCGTGATGGCCTCCGCGGTGCACGGCGTCAACGCCGACATCCGCGGCATCGCCGATGAATTCGCGGCCAAAGGCTTTATCGCCGCCGCACCCGACCTGTTCTGGCGCACGCTGCCGGGACCTCTGCCGCGAGATGATGATCGCGCCGGTCAGCGCTCGCAGCCACGCATGCCCGTCCTTAAAGCCGGTGAAACCGACATCTCCGACACGCTGGCGATGGTGCGCAAGTTGCCGCAGCACAACGGCAAGGCTGCGACGATGGGCTTCTGTTTCGGCGGCCCCTACGCCGTGATCGGACCGCAACGACTGGGTTTTGATGCCGGCATCGGCTGCCACAGCACGCAGATGAAGGACTTCATCGACGAATTCAGCGGGCTGACCAAGCCGGTCTGCCTGGTATGGGGAGACCAGGATTTCGCAGCACCGCCGGAGGTGCGGGCAGCCTATGTGGCCCTCTCGAATACACAGCCCAAACTGGCCGTGCATATCTTCCCCGGCGTCCATCACGGCTACATGATGCGCGAGAACACCCAAGCGTGGAGCCCGGAGACCTATGCGTTTACGATGGGAAAAGCGCTGGAAATTCTGCAAGCATTGCGATAGAAGTTGGCTGGCAAATACAGCTCAAGTTCGTGGCCATGAAGCAAAACTGTGGCTGATGACTGGACGTGTGCTGCGCCCAACCCCGTCATTGGCCACATCGACCAGCCACTAGCAACCAGCCAAGCGCTTCAACACCACTTTCCAGTGACGCCCTCCCCAATTACCCGGATGCATCGCACCAAGTCTCGGCCAACCACTAAGGCGGGTTGCCGAACAAATTGGCGCTTGCGCTTCCCTACTGTTTCCTGATCAGACACTGCACCAAGGCACGTTGCTCCGCGCTCAATGTCGCACCCGCATCACCCCCTGCCCAGTGGCGCTTGAATGCGGCGATCGCCGCTGGCAGTCGAGTCACGTCATAGCCCAGTGCTGCAAGCAAAATTGCATCGTCGGCACCTGAATCCAGTGGCTCGAAAGGCGGTTCACACCACAAACCAAACCCTGCCGCCGCGAGCCGCCGCCACGGAAAATATGCACTTGGATCAACTTTGCGGCCGGGCGCCACATCGCCATGTCCGAGCACATTTGCCGGCGGGATGCCCCAGCGCGCCGCCAGGTCACCCAGCAAATCGATCAGCACGCTGATCTGCACATCACTGAATGGCTCATTGCCGTTATTGTCGAGCTCTATTCCGATGGATGAGGAATTGATGTCCCGGTTGCCACCCCAGTACGAATCCCCGGCGTGCCATGCCCGTTTCAACTCATCAACCAGGTATATGATGCGTCCGTCGCGGCCAATCAGGTAATGCGCGCTGACCCGGGATAACCGGCTGGTCAGCGTTGCCACAGCCTGCCCTGCACTGTCGTTGGAGGTGTGATGCAGGATCACATAGTTCGGCCGTCGCTCGCCAACATTGGGCGAGGGCCGCACATCAACCGGCAGTGCGGTGTAGCGCGGTAGCGGCGCACAAGCGGACAGCAGCATCAACACCGCCACCATTGCAAAACCCCACCTTGTGCCCTGCCGCATTTTCTGCCCCCCATACACGGCATGGTTGCCGGTTAACACAGGCATTTCTTCGCAGACTTTCCCTGCCGTTATCCAACAGCTTTTGGCAACAACGTCTAGCAACACCGGTTTGCACTGTACCACGCAGGCCGGCAATCGGTTACTCTCGGCTGATGAATGCAGAGATTGCGAAATCGATTTCCCGTGAAATCCTCAACGAACTGCCGGTGCGGCGCTACGAAGGTCCCATCCACTTTGTCGACACGCCCGCGCTGCTGCATGCCGCGCGTCTCGACATCCTCGCCGAGCGAGCGGTAGGGTTTGACACCGAAACACGGCCAGCTTTCAGCAAGGGCGAGAGTTACCTGCCGAGCATTGCCCAGGTCGCCACCGCAACCGGTGTGTACATCCTCCCGCTGCGCTACGCCGACACGCACAGCCTGCTCGGTGAAATGCTGGAGGCCCAGGCCATCGCCAAGATCGGCGTGTCACTGGCCTACGACCTGCGCACCCTCAGGCAGGTCTTTCCATTCCAGGAACGCCATATCGTTGAACTTGGCTTCATCGCCAAACGCCACGGCTGCGAACAAACCGGCGTACGCAACCTGGCCGGATTGTTTCTCGGTTACCGCGTGCCCAAGGGCGCGAAGACCACCAATTGGGCTGCCCCCCGTCTCACTCAGGCGCAAATCGCCTACGCCGCAACCGATGCCTGGGTCTGCAGGGAGTTGTATCTCCGCTTCGAGGCCCTGGGTATGACGGGCTGATTGCGACAGACACGAAGTACCGCCAAAATCCGCGTATGGTTCCCAATCACGCCACCGCCCCCGGATTCACTCGCACCCATCCATTGACACGCGCTTCCGCGATTCTGTGTTCATTGGTGTTGTTGACACTGGTCGGCAGTTGCGCGCAAATGCCGTCCACCGGCATCACCACCATCCAGTTTACCGACGACAAGCAGTCCGGCACCAAAGAACTGCAGAGTGAAGCAGTACAGACCCAGGTGGTCGAACGCCGCCTCGGCGTTGACCAGTTCAAGTTGCGCGGCCCCTTCGAAGTCAATACGCGCAACGGTGAGATGATCCGCCTGTCTGCCAAGGAGCGCATCCCGGCAGATTTCTACCTGTCATCACTGGGCAACAACGCGCCCCTGGTAATCCTGCTCCACGGCTACAACAACGGCAAGGCTGACCACGCATATCAGGGCATGCACCTCGCAACCTGGGGCATCAACTGCGTTGTGCTGCAATTACCGAACCGGGGCTCGTGGATCGGACACGGCAGAACACTGGCACGCATCGTCACCCATATCCAGAAACGCCCGGGCGAATTCACCAACATTGATACCCGACGCATCATTCTGGTCGGCCATTCCTTTGGCGCGTCTTCGGTGATTTACGCCATGGGTCAGGGCGCGACAGCCTCCGGCGCGATACTGCTTGACCCGGCATCATTCGGCAGCGGACTGCCTGCAGCGCTCGGACGCGTGAACCGCCCTGTCAACGTCATCGGCGCCGACGAGGAAATTTTCCCCGCACGCGGCCGGGAACTGTTCTTCCGGCACATTCGCGAAAATGTCGGGGAACTGTCGATCCGCAATGCCGGCCATGAGGATGCACAGTTCAAACTCAGCGATGACGGCACCCGCGAGGAACAACTGGCATTTGTCAGCGCACTGACTGCCGCCGTCATCAGCCTCAGTTCGACCAACCGCTTCGATTTCGCCTGGCAAAGTTACGAACCGGCGATCAGCAGCGGCCGGTTTTTCGACGTCAAGAAAAAGTAGAATCCATTCAATACTTTACACCGCGAACGCTACAAACAACACCATGCTTACCTTGAACATTTATCGTCATCTCGTCGTGCTTGCAATCACCGCAATGCTTGTTCAACCTGCATACGCACAAACCAAAGACAGCACCAAGATTGACCTTGAAATATCCCGGCAGCAAAGCATCTACCATGGCCGCGGAGAGCAGCGACCGGCGGGTTACACCATAGACCGCACGCTCAACGCCTACGGCGGGGCCCTTGGTCCTACATTTGACCGTGCGCTCGCCAGCCTCGGCCCCCAGGACCGCTGGCTCGACATCGGCGCCGGACGCGGGCAGGCAGTTCTCGACTACTTCTCCCTGTCATACGACAAACTCCATCCTGAAGGCCGGGAACGACGCGGGAAAAAAGCCAGCGTGGTCGCCATGTCGATCGAAGACCGGCGCACCGAAGAATGGAACCGCGTTGCCGCGCGCCTTGAACCCAAGCAATTACATTATCTGTTCAACAAACGCATGGGTGAATACACCGCTGAGGAACTCGGCCGCTTCCAGCTGATTTCCGACGTTATCGGCGGTTTTTCCTACACCGACAATCTCCACCAGTTCATGGAGAAAGTGCTTTCAGTCCTGTCGATCAACAGCACCTTTCACACCGTCCTTCAGGACGTGCGTTCGGAGCAGGGCGACAACAAGCCGCATTACGCCGGCGCCCCGTTCCTCACGGAAATCCGCAATGCCTCGGGCACGGATGTCGGCGTCTGCGCCTGGCTCAAGCAAATCAGCTGCGTTGAAGTGAGCTGCATGCACAAGACCACATGGGTGCCGCCGATTGAAACTTACCAGGTGCGCAAGACCTGCGATTCAGTCAAAGTCCCCAGGCTCGATACCATCAGTTACACCGCCGGCACGCCACCGGAGCGCATATTCAGACTGAGCAGTCCTGCGCAGCAAGCGCCGGCCAAGCCCTGAACTTGATGTAACACAAGAGCCGCGGCACTGCGAAGCGATACAGTGCCGCCGGCATGAGCAACACCATCGAACAGCCACCCCCGCAACGGCGCGACCGCATTTTCACCGTCTCGCTGGTGATCCTCTGCCAGGTTGTCCACGGCATCAGCTTCAGCGCGATGCCCTTGCTGTTGCCGTTGATCCGCGAAGACCTGCAAATTTCTTTCACGCAGGCCGGCCTGCTGTCGGCTGCCGCAACGTTCAGCTATGCGCTGGGCCAGATCCCCGCAGGTTTCCTGTCCGACCGTTACGGACCGCGACGGCTGTTTTTCGTCGGACTTCTTGGCTGGTCCGTATTCTCGGTCTTTCTCGGACTGATTGAAGTATTCTGGCTGGCCGTCACGACCCAGCTGCTTGCAGGTGCTTTCCGCGCCCTGCTGTTCGCACCGGGCATGTCGCTGCTGGCCTCATGGTTCCCGGCACGACGCGCTACGGCCATGAGTCTCTACATGCTCGGCGGATTCGCCGGCACCATCGTTCTGTCGCTCGGCGGCCCGTTGCTGAGCGCCGCATATGGCTGGCGCGCGGCATTCATGATGATGGCGGCGATCGGCATTGTTGCCGCTTTTATTTACCTGCGTTACGCGCGCGAGAAACCGCGCAGCGCCGCCGCACAGCACCTGGCCGTCAGCGACATTACGCAACTGTTCAGCCATCCGGTCATGTGGGTGTGCAGCGGCCTCCAGTTTGTGCGCTTTGCCGTGGTTACCGCGTATATGGTTTGGCTGCCGTCACTGCTGGTCGTCGATCGCGGCCTGAGCGTTCAGAACGCGGGATTCATCGTTGCGATGGCCGCCGCATTCACAGCGCCGTCCAATACGCTGGGCGGCTACGTTTCCGATCGGCTGCGCAATCCGCCGCTGGTCATCACCGGCGCGCTCGCAGTACTGGCCTGCACTGCGGCCCTCCTGCCGTTCACACATTCATTGCCGATGCTGTTGCTGCTGATCGCGGTGAACTCGATATTCCTGCAGTTTTATTTCGGGCCGCTGTTTCTGGTCCCGGTTGAGGTTCTGGGCTCCCGCCTCGCCGGCACCGCCACCGGCTTCAGCAACCTGTTCGCCAATATCGGCGGCTTCCTCACCGCCTGGGCAATGGGCGCGATCAAAGACCGGTCCGGCTCATTTACCGCCGGCTTCATCAGCATCAGCGTAATCTGCATTGTCGGTGTTGCATTGGCAATGGTGCTGGCACGCGTGCGCACGAATGCACTGATCTCCCATACCCGCAGCTGAAATCAGCCGACAGGCCCCTCGTCCTTCCGCTCCGACCGCCAGTAAGCAGCCTTCTCCGGCAATATCCAGCGCACGCCGCCACGAGGATCGGCAGCATCGCCCGTGTAACGGGGAATCAGGTGCATATGCGCATGCATGACCGTCTGCCCGGCGGCAACTCCGTTGTTGAGTCCGATGTTGTAGCCGTCGGGAGCATATTCGCGGTCGAGCTTGTCCGGATATCATCCAGCAGCGCCAGCATCGCCGCGCGTTCCTCTGCCGTACAGTCAAAAAAGGAAAACACATGCCGGCGCGGAATCACCAGACTGTGGCCCTTGCTCAGCGGTGAACGATCCCGAAACGCCAGCGCCAGCGGATGTTCAGCCACGATCTGCGTAGATGGCAGGCTGCAAAATTGACAGGACTGCGCATCACTCATCGAAAAAGTTCAAACCAGTAATGCTGGACGACCGGCAATCCGCAAAGACACTTACTCCTTCGGAATCTTCGCTGCGGCAATCACCTTGCCCCAACTTGCGATTTCAGTTTTGATCTGCGCGAGGAATTCCTGGGGCGTATTTCCCTCGGGCTCGATGCCCAGCACTGTGAGGCGCTCCGCAATCTCCGGCTTGCGCGTCATCGTGGCGAGTTCGCGATGCAAGCGGCTGATGATTGCCGGCGGCGTCCCTTTGGGCGCATGCAGGCCATACCACGACAACACTTCATAACCAGGCACTGTCTCGGCAATGGTCGGCACGTCTGGGGCAGAAGCGATGCGCTTGGTACCGGTGACCCCCAGCACGCGCAACTTGCCGGCCTTGATATGCGGAAACGCCGAGGAGTAGGCGCTGATTAGCATCTGCACCTGACCGGCAATCAAATCAGTCAGCGCAGGACCCGCGCCCTTGTAGGCAATATGCACAATATCGACGCCGGCAAGAAACCTGAACTGCTCACCGGCCAGATGCGCCGTTGATCCAGAGCCTGCGGAGGCAAAGTTGATCGTCCCGGGTTTGGTTTTTGCCAGCGCGACCAACTCCTTTACCGACCTTGCCGCCACCGACGGATGCACTACCAGCGCAAGCTGGCTCGAACCGACACGACTGATCGGAATGATGTCGCGGGTCGGGTCATAGGGCAGCTTCAAACGCAGATTCGGCGCAATCACGATCTCGCCGCCTGCCGACATCAGAACCGTGTATCCGTCAGGGGCTGACTGCGTCAGCAGTCCCACGGCCAGCGTGCCGCCGGCTCCGCCGCGGTTATCAACAATGAACTGCTGACCCAGGGCTTCCGAAAGATGCGGCGCCGTCAATCTCGCCGTCAGATCACTGGGTCCACCCGGCGGGTAACTCACCAGCATACGCACCGGACGCACCGGGTATTTGACCTCCGCGGCCTGCGCAATCGCGCCCGTCATCAGGGCCGTCACTGCCAGCAACGTCGCCATGCTCATGGTCATTCTCATTAATCACGCTCCTGCGTCGTGGCGGAAACTCCGCCGATGCCGGATATTAGCGCAGACACCGCCGGATTCGCTGCCCCGCCATCATTCCGGCCAGTTGCAGCATCACATCACATCCACGCTTACCTGCGCTTAAGGCATGAATTCCTTGTTTAGCCGGAATGACGGCAGGTTTTACGGTAAAGTCCGAAAAAAAACGCTCAGCGTCATCATTCGGAGGGTTCCATGCTTATCCGTCGCCCGTCCGCAGGCCAAATCGCCTGTGCGCTTGCTGCCGCCTTGTTGTTCACCGCACCGGTACAAGCCCGTGTCACAAAAATTGTCATCGACCAGACGGTATCACCCGCCTTCTGCAAAGGCGACGCCTGTTCGAGTTATGGCAGCGCAGGCCAATATGAACAGATTGCAGGACGCGCTTACGGTGAACTGGACCCCAACGATCCGCTGGACAGTCTGATACAGGACATTCAACTCGCCAAAGACGCCGACGGCAAAGTGCGCTACGTCGCCACATTTGTCATCACCCGCCCTGTCGACCCCTCCAAATCCAGCGGCATGCTCTGGCACGAAGTCCCCAATCGCGGCCGGCCGGTGCTGCTCTCCACGCAGGAACGCGAATTCGGCGACATCGGCCTCGCCACGGCCTGGCAGGGCGACAACGCCGGCATGAGCGCCACCCTCGGCACAACCGTACGTCCGACGATGACAGCCGGCGGCAACCACTGGCTGCAATTGCCCGTGGTCAAGAACCCCGACGGTTCGACGGTCACCGGCCCGGTGTTCGCCCGCATCATCAACCGCGGCGGCCCCGCGGCACAGCCGCTGATCGTACAAACCAACCCGGTGCCATACATGCCGGCGACACTCGATACGACCCAGGCGAAACTGGTCTCGCGCGACCACGAAACTCTCGACGGGAAGGTCAAAGGAGAAACAACGATCGCAGCCGAAGACTGGAAGTTCTGCGGAGGCGGCACCTTCGACGAGCCGGTACCGCTGACCAAACTCCCTGTACAAATCTGCCTGAAGGGTGGATTCAATGCGGCGAAGCTGTATCAGGTGGTGTACACCGCCAGGGATCCGTATCCGCTGGGCATCGGATTTGCCGCCTGGCGCGACCTCGGTGCGTTTTTCAAATATGCAAAACAGGACGACGCCGGCACCCCGAATCCGATTGCCGGGAAAATCACCCACAGCATTGCCCGCGGCCGCTCGCAATCCGGCAACTACCTGCGCGGCTGGCTGCACCTTGGTTTTAACCAGATCGATGATAAAAAGATTTCAACGGCGCGCCAGTTGCACGACGGCATGTGGCCGGTCATCGCCGGACGGCGCATCGCACTCAACTATCGCTGGGCGCAGCCCGACGGCGTGCTGGAGTTGTACCAGGCCGGCAGCGAAGGCCCGCAGTGGTGGCAACCCTACCCCGACCGTGCCCGCAACCTGCCGACGCGCAGCATTCAGGATCGCTGCATGGCAACGAAGACCTGCCCGAAAATCATCGAACACTTCGGTGCCGCTGAAATCTGGGCACTGAAACTCGGTCCGGAATGGGTTGGCACCGATCCGAAAGAAGACATTCCCCTGCCTGAGAACGTGCGCCGCTACTACATCGCCAGCAGCACCCACGGCGGCGGCAGCGGCGGCTTCAATGCCAGCCTTGCCGAATTCCACAAATCCGCAAAACCGGTTCAATGTCCCGGTAACAACTGGGGAACCGGCGTTTTGCCGGCCAATCCGCTGTCGCATGACGAACCGTGGCGCGCCATCACCGTACATTTCCGCAACTGGGTAATGAACAACACTGCGCCGCCGCCAAGCCGCTATCCGACCATGCGCGAAGGTCAACTCGTTGCGCCGAATAAAGCCGCCATGGGATTCCCGACACTGCCCGGACTGCGCGCCACAGCGCCCGAAGCCGACCTGATCAACCCGCTGCTCGATTACGACTGGGGCCCGCAGTTCGATCCCAATGATGCATCCGGCATCCCGACCAATGCGCCGCCAAAAATCAGGCAGACCCTGAGGATGCTGGTGCCGAAAGTGAACGCCGACGGCAACGAAATCGGCGGTATCCCGGTCATCCTGCTCGAAGCGCCGCTAGGCACCTATCTCGGCTGGAACATCACTGCCGGGGGTGCGCGGCCTTTCCATGAAGGCCAGTTGTGCAACTATGCCGGCGGCATGGTGCCCTTCGCCAGAACCAGGACTGAACGTGAAGCTAACAACGATCCGCGCCCCTCACTTGAGGAGCGCTACGGAAGCCATGCCGGTTTCGTCGATGCAGTGCGCAAAGGCACTGAAAAAGTGAAGGCTTCCGGATTCCTGCTGGAGCAGGATGCCGCTGCGCTGATCAAAGCCGCGGAAGCGAGCAACGTGCTGAAATAAGGGCGCCGGGCTGCCGCGCTATTGTGACGTCGAATCGAGCCCGCGGATCATCTGGCGCAGCCGTTCGCCGGTGATCAGCTCGATGGCGATACGATTTTTTTCGACGAAACGGCGCGCCTCGTCGGTGAACGTGCCCGAGGTCACCACAAAAATTCCCGCAGCGCCTTCCGTTTCGGCGATCCGGCAGAGATCCCGCACGACAGCGACACCGACGCGCTGCACCCGCCAGTGTTTGCATTGCACGAGATAGCGGTCTTCACCGATGCTGGCGACCAGATCAACGCCGCCCTCCGGCAAGCGGCCGCTGCGCTGCTCAACGGTAAAACCCTTGCGCCGGAAAAACTCGCCGACCAGATTTTCGAACTCACGCCAGGACAGGTGCTGGAGCAGGAAACGCCCGCGCTCCGAGCCCATGTCGCTGTAGTTTTTACGATGCTTGTAATGCAGCCATGCGGAAAGCGCGGCAGCGGAGAGAAACATGACCGGCAACAGATACTGACCTGCGGCAGCCAGGCCACGCAGCACCGGGACCGCAATGGTCAGGGGCGAATCCGCCTGTCCGGCTGCTGGCAGCGCATGACTGGCCACACCATACATCGCCATCCACGACAGCAAGGCAGCGACTACACCCGCCCACCACGGCAACTGTTCGGCGAACTCGACGATATCCTCAACCGGATTGGTTCTGCGACGCGACATGTGACTCCCCTGTCGCGCAATTCTGTCGGCAACGCAGCCGGTACACCAGCGTAATACTGCACATATCTCCGATATTGCCGCTGAACGGCCCATGTTGCCTGCGACGCGCGACAACAGGAAAGGCATCGACGCCGGTCACATCCTGAATCTGCTCGCTCCCTCACGCCGACCGGTCGGCCGCATCCGCCTGCCAGCGCCCGGCGGGATGGTTGCAAGCGCCGAGGAGCAGCGGTCCGCACTACATAATCATATTCAAGTGATTGATTTTATTATTTATTTTTAAAATATTGGATCGATTCGGCGTCAGGGTCCCAACACCGCGCCTGGCACCCTGTCAGCAAAGCGTCCAGTCGCTCATCACATTGCGCTGACAAGAAGGGCACAACGGTGGCACAGCAGTGACACTGCGCCATCCCGGGCGGGTATCGGGTTACACCCGCTCAACTGAGTCACCAGCCAACACCTTAGCGGCGGGTCGCAAGCCTCAGGGCGTCACCAACTCCACCATGACTTCATTGCGACGGAAAAACGGCAAGGTCCACGGCGGGTTATAACGGGCGAGTTGCACCGCGCCCCGTGTATTCAGGCCGCGCTGCCGGACCCACGCCAGCAGTTCATCCGACTTCGTCTGCACCTTGTCAGCGCCGGCGAATCCGGAAAACACCAGCACGGCAAAACGCTGCCCCGGCACCGCGCGCAGCATCACGGCGGGATTCACCGGCTTCGGCAAGGTCGCCAGCGAATACTGGCTCGGCATTACAAAATGGATGCGCCAGCGCGATGCATTCATCCCGGACGCCTGCGGTTCGGCGAGCACCGGCGCTGTCATCGCGATTTTTTGCGAAACAGGTTCGGCGGCCACCGGCGCGGTCATCGCAATCTTCTCGTTTGTTTTGTCGCCCGGTTTGCCGCTGACCGCCAGGTTGTTGCCGAAAATGTAATCGGCAATCAGGCGGAAACCGGCGTTCGACGCCGCATCCAGATCACCGTCGACAAAAGTTTCCGCGACAATAAAGGGGCGGTACTGCCGGATCTCGTAGGGCTCGACCTTCTCGATTAGTTCATACGCCGGCTCTTCGATGGCCATGGCGGCTCCGCTGTTGAATGCTGCAGCACAAACCGCGAGCGCTGCGAGCCCCCGGACAAAAACGGAACCATGCACGCGGATTGTCATCAATTCGCCTTCGCACCGGATGCCGCAACAACCCGGGTCCACTTCTCGATATCGCGCTTGATCACCGCGGTTAACTCCTCGGGCGTGCTGCCCACAATGTCGCCGCCTTCAGCGGAAATCCGCTTTTTCATGTCCTCGCTGCGCAGCCCTTTGACCAGTTCGCTGTTCAGGCGCGCAATGATGTCGGCCGGCGTACCTGCGGGGGCCAGCACGGCATACCAGGTACTCGCCTCATAGCCGGACAGTCCGCCTTCGGCAATGGTCGGGATATCCGGCACGGCCGCAGAACGCGTGGCGGTGCTCACACCCAGCGCCTTCAGTTTGCCGCTGCGCACATGCGGCAGCGTCGGCGGCAGGTTGAGAATGCCCATCGAAATCTCGCCGGTCATCACCCCGATGGCCGCGGCGGGCGCGCCCTTGAACGGCACATGCACCAGATTAGCCTTGGCCAGCACGCGGAACAGTTCTCCGGACAGATGCGCGGTGCTGCCGTTGCCGCCGGAACCGAAGGTCAGTTCGCCCGGTTTTGCTTTGGCCAGCGCCACCAGATCCTTTACCGTCTTCACCGGAAGTGACGGATGCACGATCAGAATATTCGGCGCCGTCGTCACCAGCGAAATCGGCGCAAAGTCCTTCACTGCGTCGTAAGGCAGTTTCGGGTACAAGGCCGTATTCACCGAATGCGAGCCGGCACTGCCCATCACCAGCGTGTAACCGTCGGGGGGCGCCTTGGCCACGATCTCTGCGCCCAGACTGCCGCCCGCGCCCGGACGCGGATCGGTCACCACCGGCTTGCCCAGTGACTCGGTCAGCTTCAGCGCCACCACGCGCGCAATCAGGTCAGGGCCGCTGCCTGGCGCCGACGGGACAACCATGCGAATCGGTTTGGTCGGGTAGGACTGCGCAAGAACCGGCGCACCGGTGGACGCCACTGCCAACAGCACTGCACTGGAAATTATTGTTTTCACCGCAATCCTCCTCTTTTCATTCCTGAATTCATTCCTGAAAAACTCAGCCCAGACGCTCATCCAGATTGGCATTCGCCGGCAGCCGCCGGTAAGGATGCGCGCGCAACACGGCGTCATCCAGTTCAATGCCGATGCCCGGAACATCGGGCAACTCAAAGCACCCATCCACCAGCTTCGGCCGGTAACCGCCGGCCACGTCGTAAAACAACGGACTCTCAGCCAGTTGATGCTCCAGCACCAGAAAAGCCGGCGCCACCGCGCAAATCTGCATGCTCGCCAGATTGCATACCGGCCCTGTCGGGTTATGCGGTGCGAAATGCACACCGCGTTCCGCACACCGCGCCGCAATACGCAGCATCTCGCCATAACCGCCGGCATATTTGACGTCCGGCATCACCACATCCAGCAGGCCATCATCCACAAACGGCGCAAAACCGCCCAGCCCGATCTGCCGCTCGGCGCCCGCCAGTTTCGTCGCGCTCGCCCGCGCGCCGGCATGTATCCTTTGCAGCAACGCAAAGCTGTCTGAATTCTCCGACACCGGACATTCGATCCAGTACAGACGAACCGGCCTCAATTCGTGCAGCAAGCGCTGCGTACCCCGCTCGTCAAAACGCCAATGACAGTCCACCATGATGTCGATGTCGGGCCCCACAGCCTCGCGGATCGCGCGCACCCGCGCAATACCGGCCTGCGTGCGCCGCAGTTTTTCCGGCTCGTCGCTGTCACCCCAGTACACACCATCGAATGGCGCAATCTTCAACGCGCCGTAACCTTGCTCAACCGCATGGCGCGCGGCACGGGCAATACCCTCCGGCGAACGGTCCCGCGCACCGCGATTGATATTGGCGTAGACACGTACCGATTTTCGCGCTGCGACTGCGCCGCCACCCAGCAACTGATACACCGGCACGCCCGCCGCCTTGGCACGCAGATCGGTCACCGCCTGTTCAGTCGCACTGATGATGGAACTGGCGATCAGCCCGCCGGGAGAATGCGCATAGACCTTCAACAGCGGCAGAAGCTCTGCAACCGTTTTGCCAATCCATTCCTGACGCACGTTCTCTGCAAACGCCACCTGCGCAGGCTCATAACCATTGAGCGAGGCTTCACCGATGCCGGTCAGGCCGTTTTCCGCAGTCACCCGTACAAAAAACCAGTTGGTCTTTTCCGAAACATTGAATACCAGCGCTTCGATTGCGGCAATTCTCATGACCAGCCCTGCCTCCACAGCGTTTCATCCAGCAGCTCACGCCAGCGGATACGACGCACTTTTCGGGAATAAACCGCCTCGATATCGACCCACTCAACCGGAGCCTCGGGCGGCTCCGGTTCAACCACCTTGCTCACCAGAAAATGTTTTTGCCGGGCAAGGGGTTTGACTGCCGTCCATTTCGACAACAGCAGTTTTTTCGGATGAAGAACCGTCATCCCCGGACGAACGGCGGCACGCCGATCAGCCACCGATGCAGGCCCGCAACAAACACCACCCAGAGAATCAGACCGGCAAGCAAGGTCAACACCGTACCCAGCTTGCCACCCGGCGGATAAACCGTGCCCAAACGGCGGTCGCGTTTGCGGGCCGCGATGAAGTCCACCACCGCCCACGCCAGAAAAGCGCCGAAAAGCAGCACATCCGCCAGACGGCCGTTGGCCAGAAGATGGGAAAAAGCCCAAACCTTTACGCCAATGATCATCGGATGGCCGAGACTCGACTTGATATGGTTGCGCGGAACCTTGGCCGCCGCGATCAGTATCAGGGAAACCAGCATCAGCAGGCCGGCGATGTGGCGGGTGAACACCGGCGGCTCGTACAACACAACACCCTGCTGCCGCGCCTCACCATAGCCCCAGACCAGCAGCACAAAACCTGCAATCGAAATCAGCGAATAAACACCCTTCCACGGGTTCTCGCCGATGCGCGTGATGGTGCGCGTGCGCCAGTCTTCAGCAAAGATGCGCACCGAATGCACACCCAGAAAAACGATCAGCCCTGCAATCAGGTAAATCATGGTCGCTCCAGAAAGATTTGGACCCATTAAATCATGATTCCGCACCCTGTTCTCATGCGGCTGCCGCAGGTTAAAATAAATGCCAGCAAACCATGATGGATAGACGGACAGCACTGTACTGGACAGCGCCTCCCGCCAGGATCACCGGAGAACCCAGATGAACCAGCCTGCCCCGCAGTTTGACCCGATCGCTGATGCCCGCGCGCACTTTCCCGGCACCGAGCGCTGGACCTATCTTGACCTCGGCGGACGCGGCATGCTGTCGAAAGAGGTCCGCGCAGCCATCGACGCCCAGCTTGACGACCACATGTTTAACGGCGGCAACAAGGACTTCATGTTCCAGCGCACGCGTGAAACCCGCGAACTGTTCGCCAGACTGATCCACGCCGCGCCAGAGGACATCGCTTATACCAAGAACATTTCAGACGGCCTCAACATGGTGGCGGCCGCCTTTGACTGGAAGCCGGGCGACAACGTCATCGTCTGTGCCGACCTGGAACACCCCAATAACCTCTACCCGTGGCTGAACCAGCAGCGGCGCGGACTTACCGTCAAACTGATCAAACATCGCGACGGACACATGCCGGTCGACGAGATGATCGCCGCCATCGACGACAAGACGCGCGTACTCACCGCCTCGACTGTCAGCTTCTCGCCGGGATTCCGCACCGACATCGACAGGCTCGGCCGCGCCTGCCGCGAGCGCGACGTCCTGTTCCTTGTCGATGCAGCGCAGTCTGCGGGCGTAATCGACATCGATGTCGTGCATTCGAATGTGGATGCGTTGTCGGTATCCACGCAGAAAGGCCTTCTCGCCCTTTATGGCATGGGGTTCCTGTATGTGCGCAGGGAATGGGCCGAACGCATGCACCCTGCCTACCTCGCGCGTTTCGGCGTCGACCTTGGCGATGCCCACGAGTCCGAAGGCGGCGGCACGCAATACGCACTGATGCCCGGCGCCCACCGTTTCGACCTCGGCAATTACAACTATGTCGCGATCGTCGCCGCGCACGCCGCACTGAGCAACCTGCTGCGCCTGGGCGTCCACAACATCGAGGTACACACCACACGCCTCGGCCACGCCTTGTCGCGTGGCCTGATCGAGCTTGGACTGCCGGTGTGCGGGGGCAATCCCGGGCCGCATATCGCACATACCGTGACGGTCGGCGATTTCGGTTCCGGCAGCGACAAATACACCAGCAACGAAACCATCAACGGGCTGTATCAGCACTTTGTCGACAACAAGGTCAAGCTGTCGATGCGGCGCGGCGTGCTGCGGTTTTCATTGCACGTTTACAACAACCTCGCCGACGTGGAACGGGTTCTTGAACTCAGCCGCGGCTTTCTGAAACGCGGCGGCTGATTCAGGCAATCAGATTGCAGTTGCGGGCAGTGACAGCCCCGCTGCAATCTCAGCTGCATCGGCGGCCTTGCCGGAACCGTCCCACACCCGCGACGGAATGCAGATCTGCCCCTCAAAAAGCTTGCGGCAGGTACGCAGCAGACTGGCCTCATCCACCATCACGCCATCCGCCGACTCGCGCAGCCTGACCTGCACATCGATCACGCCGCCGGGATGCTCAATGCTGACGCGGTTCGGATCTGCGGCTGAGGTCTTCGCACAATCGTTGGCCACCGTGCCGGTGATCCGGCTTGCCACGGACAATGCCATCGACCCCGTCACCGAATAGGTCGCGTGGCAATTGAACGGCACAAAGTCCCGTGACGCGATGGTTCCCGCACCAAGGGAGGAAGCCACCAGCACCGGCTTGGGTACCACCAGGGCACTGCAGTCCCCCATGCCCATGCGCTTTCCGGCCTCTACACGCATGCGCTCCAGACGCTGGATCAGCGCACCATCGGCATCCAGTTCAGCTTTTGATTCGTGGCCGGTCCGTCCTACCGCTTCAGCCGGCACGATCACCATCGGCACCGCGACGTCGATACACGTCACCCTGACGCCGTCAATCACCTCGGCCTTGTGACCAGTCGGAAACAGTTTGCCGGTCTTGCTGCCCACCGAACCCGCGAAATTCTGCCGTACCGGCGCAGCCGTTCCCGGCACACCGTCGATGGACGCATCACCGTCATAGCTGATCCCGCCCTCCGGAGTCTGCAGGATGACTTCGATCACGCTGTCTGTATTGATGTTGTAGATGCGTGCCTTGGTCACCAGGTCTTTTGCCGGCACCAACCCCATCTCCAGGGCGAAGGGCCCGACGGCGCTCAACATATTGCCGCAATTGGATGAATAATCGACGATGTCCGATTCAGGATTGACCTGAATGAACAGGTAATCAATATCCGCATCGGGACGCCCGGACTTCGCCACCACGGCAATCTTGCTGGTCAGCGTTTCAGCGCCGCCGATGCCGTCAACCTGCCGCTGGTGCGGAGAACCCATCGCTGCCAGCATCACGCGATCAAGCACCTCGCGCGCCGCCGGCAGATGCCGGGCGAGGATCAGCGGCCCCTTGGAAGTGCCGCCACGGTACAGAAATGCAGGAATGCGGGTGATCACGTGATCAGCCCCGGAAAATTCCGCAGCCGATCACCACAGCAGTGATCAAAGCTTGATGTTGGCATGCTTGATCACGCGCTCCCAGCGACTGACGTCTTCACTGACGAAGGTGCCGAAAACCTGCGGCGTTGCACTCGACTTGGGTTCAAGCCCGGCGGCGGACAGTCGCTGCTTCACATCGGGTAATGCCGTCACCTTGACCAGTTCGGCATGCAGCCGGTCGATCACCGCCCTCGGCGTACCGGTCGGCGCGAGGATGCCGTACCAGTTGGCCGCCACAAAATTCGCAACCCCGGCCTCTTTCATGTTCGGCAGTTCCGGAAACAGCGACGAGCGTTCGGGGCTCGCCACCGCCAGAGCGCGCACCCGGTTCGCCTTCAGAATCGGGATCACCGGCGGCGCGGTCGAAAACATCAGGTCGATCTGGCCGCTCGCAAGATCAATCGATGCCGGTCCGCTGCCTTTGTAAGGCACGTGGGTAATTTTGGTTCCGGTCTGCAACTGAAAGAGTTCCAGTGCGAGATGGACGCTGCCGCCCGTCCCGCCGGATCCGCCGGACAGGCTGCCCGGCTTGTTTTTCACCAGCGTGATCAAATCCTTCATGTTCATCGCCGGCACCGACGGGTGCACCACACAGATAATGGGCGTCAACGCCACCAGGGAGATCGGCACAAAATCCTTGAGCGGGTGATAACCCACATTGTTGTAGAGACTGATGCCGGTGGAGAAGCCCGTATCGGCCAACAGCAGGGTATAACCATCAGGGTCGGTGCGCGCCGTAAACGCCGTACCGATATTTCCCGCAGCGCCGGCACGGTTGTCGATCAGGACCTGCTGGCCGAGGAACTCGCCAAGCTTCGCGCCGATGATGCGCCCGGTCACATCGGACCCGCCGCCCGGCGACCACGGCACGACCATGCGGATCTGCTTCTCCGGATAACCGGCGGCGGACGCCGGCAATCCTGCCATCAAAAACAGACTACCCAGAAAACCCGACCACAGCATTTTGCGCATCATGACACTCTCCCCGGTAATTGTGAGCTGCATGTCCGACCCCGTAATAAAATTATGACATAGAATAAAAACCTGCCCCATACTCATTCACATCCATTGCAAGATGCATACCCGATAATTTCCTTATGAACACCAATAATCCCGCTGAACGCCTTGCGCAGGCGCGCGCCCTGTTTCCCGGCGTAAATGACAAGATATACCTCGAAACCTCCGCACGCGGCCTGCTCCCGAAAGTGGCACTGGACGCTGCGATGCACTTTTATGAAGCGGCCGTGCGCGGCGACGCCAAGGAAAGCGGCGACGTTTTTCTCGCCGCCGAACGCGTACGCGGGAAATTCGCGCGACTGATCGGCGCTGCGGCCGACGAAGTCACCTACACGCGCAATGTCTCCGAAGGCCTGAACATGATCATCGCGTCGCTGCCCTGGCAGCCGGGTGACAATGCCATAGTCTGCCGCGACATCGAGCATCCCAACGGCGTTTACTCGCTTTACAACATGCGGGACCGCCACGGCATTGAAGTGCGCATGGTCGACGCCACGCCCGACCTTGCGATGCCGGTGGACGAGATTGCCAGCCGCATCGACAGCCGCACCCGCCTGGTGATGATGTCATCGGTCACCTTCGCCACCGGCGCCCGCACCGAACTCGCGCGCATGGGCAGGATCTGCCGTGAACGCAAGGTCATACTGCTGGTCGACGGCGCACAGTCTGTCGGCGCGCTCGATCTGGATGTGCATGCAGCGCAGGTTGATGCGCTGGCCGTCGGCGCCTCCAAATATCTCTGCGGGCCTTATGGATTGGGATTCCTGTTCGTGCGCCGCGCCTTTGCCGAAACGCTGCGCCCGGCCTACCTCGGCCGCTTCAGCATTGATCTCGGCAACGCCCATGAGGGCGTGCAAGGCAGCGACCAATACCAGTTGATGCCCGGCGCGCAGCGATTCGACCTCGGCAGCGCCAACTACCCTGCATCCAGCGCCATCGATGCCTCGCTCGACATCCTGCAATCAGTGGGTGTGCCGGTCATCGAAACCCACGTCACCGCACTCGCCAAACGACTTGACGCGGGACTTCGCGGGATGGGCATACCGCTGATCAGCGGCTCGGTAGACCTGCACCGCGCGCACATCGTCGTTGCCGGCTGGAAAAATCCGCCGTCCGAAGGTGCGGCACTGATTGCCGATCTGTCACGGCATTTCGCAAGCCGGCAGATGCGCGTATCGGAACGGCTCGGCCGCCTGCGCTTTTCGTTTCACCTCTACAACACTTCCGGCGAAGTGGACGAGGTGCTTGCAGCGGTGCGGCAATGGCCAAAGCTGCGCGAACTGGCCGCGCTGCGCGCATAACCTTCGCGCGCTGCGCTTAACCTTCCACCGGCCGCAATCCGCTGGCGATCATAGCCAGGTGCGCCTGCGGCGAGCGCAGGAACTGCAGCACCCGTCCCGCCATATCCGGGTCCGGTGACGAAGTCGCCACAGCACCCGAAAACAGCGTGATTTTTTGCGCCTCCGCCGGCAGCGGCGTCACATGCGCAATGCCCGGCACCGGCAACAACTCACTGATCTGCTCGAATCCGATCTCGACTTCGCCACGGGCCACCACGGCACCGATGCGTTCATGGCCGATGCAACGCGCCTTTGGCAACAACACGTCAGCAATGCCCATCGCGGGCCACAGTTCCTGTGCAAGATATTGCCCGCTGACGCTGGCCGAGTACCCGATTGAGGAAGCCTCGAGCAAGGTGCGCCTGAAAGACGCCATCGTGGCTATGTCCGGCCGCTGCGCGCCTGCGCGCACTGCCATGCCCACCAGCGACTGCACCAGCGGCACGCAACTGCCGGCCAACACCAGCCCGTCAGCACTGCACTGCTGCAGCAAATCATCCGCCACAATCACGATATCCGCGACCTCACCACGCTTCAGCCGGTTGGGAATATAAGTCTCGCCCACACCCACCGAACGTGACAGCAGCACCACAGGCCGCCCGGTCAAACGCTCGAGCGCAGGCAACAGCGACAACAACGCCGCCGTTGATGCGCCGGAAGTCATCACGCCAAACATGCCGGTTTCACCCATTGTTTTTTATCGCCTGACGGCCGCCGGTGATTGCCGCGGATAATTAATACCCGTACCGGCCCTGCCGAAGCTCAGTTTTCTGTCGCCGTTGCCGGAGATTCTTCGGCGGTCTTGAGCGTGCGCCGCCCCCACATCCAGTAGGCCAGCCACGCCAGAAGGCACAACGCGCCGCCAGCGAGGATCAGCAGCGCTTCGTTGAGCATGTAATTGGATTTGTGCGATTGACGCGGAACAGCATCGATCCTCGTCGTGTTCTGTCCCTGCACTTCCTGTATCACCGGCGCCGACGCAACAGGCACGATGGCGACCGGCGCTGGTGTTACGGCAGCAACTGGCACATTGGCAACAGCCGCCGGTGCCTGGCCTGGCGCAGCAGGAGACTCCACAATGAGCTTTTCAGCAGCAGGTTTATCGGCAACGGGTTTTGCTTCCGCTTTATCACTCACGGGTTTCGGCGCCGCAGCGGCGGCACGCTGCGCGGCAAAATCCTGGCGCAACTGCGCGACCTGACGCTCCATCAGCGTCACACGCCCAAGCATGTCGGCAAATGTTTTCGCGCTGGCGCTTAACTGCGACTCCAGTCGCTGAAGCTCACGATCAAACGCGGTGTTGTCGGCGATGGCCGCAGGCGCAGCCGCGGTCTTTGCAACAGCCGCACGCGGCGCGGATGGGCGTGGCGTAACCGCCCTGGCGGCAACCGGTACAGCAGCTTTGGGCGCTGCGTCTGCGGCAAAAGGCACCGCAACGGCCGGCGCATCGTCCCGCACACCCAGCAACACGTTATAAGTGCGCACGATGCGGCCGCCACGTACCTCAAGTTCGATCAGCAAGGGAATCGACGGCTCACTGACCGGCCGCAGGGTCACGATATCGATCACGCGACGTCCGTTCGAGCGGTAGTGAATGGCCAGACGCGCACCGTTCAGGGCGGTGTTGTATTGGAGGCCGGCCGGCGCGTAGGCCTCGGCAGGTGCAAATCTCGGAGTAACGGTTTCCAGCTCCTCCGCGGAGACGGAAAGCTCGATTTCAGCGCGCAGCGGCTCACCGATGGCCGACAGCACCGCCAGCCTCCCCAGGCTTGCCGCGCCGGCTGACGACACGGTTAACAGCAAGAGGGCTGCGATTACACCGCGCAATGTCAGGATGGGACTAACGATGCCACCTCCCGATCTACGAATTAGACGAGAAAGTTACTCCATTACTGTCAGAATATCAAGTAACCCATTATTAATATTGAATAATTCACCATTTAGAGCACTTCATTCCGATCCGGAACTGGTTTGCAAAAGTGACATTTTCGCTTACCCCATCTGATCCAACCGGATCACTGCAGGCCCCCCCCCTGAAAACGGGTTACTGCCAAAAACCGCACATATTCCCGCAACCGGTAATAGAAACCTCCCATGCCTTCCTATTAGCCATCACCCACCCAAATCGGGAGCATGGTCCGATGTGCAACGGATGCGCGGCCGGTATCTTCACAACCACTGCAAAAGGTCCGCTTTGGAAGCGCAACAGCTTTCACAAGCGGCGGGTAAACGAGACCGATCAAGGAATCCACGTGGAAATGCTTGAATACAAAGCCCAAACCCTTCTGGTCATGACCAGACGCTTCCTGCTGACTGCGTTTGTCGTCACCGCCATCGCGCTGTTTGCCAACACGGCAAAAGCTGCAACTTTCACCGAAGACTTCGAAGCGGCTTTTCCCGCTTGGGAAAGCAACTGGCTAGGCTTGAACAGCGATCTCAACAACTACTATTGCGGCGGCGCCCGCGGATGCTCTGATCGTGGCAACAACCCCGATGGCCTGTGGGCCTACGGACAGAGCTCGATCACCGTTAATTTCACAAACAGCTTTGCCGCCAGCCTGCAATCGCTGTCGCTGGATGTAGCCGGTTTCACGCCAACCAATCTGCAGGCTTATGACATCAGCAACAATCTGATTTTCAACAGTGCCGTCACACTGACCTCCGGTGCTTTCACGGATCCCGGCCTTTACTCCAACTACACGATCACCTCGACCAACGGCATCAGCCGCTTCGTGTTCGACTCCATCTTCGCCAGTGGCAACACTTCGATCGACAACGTGATCGCGGTAACCTCGGTCGCCGCACCGGTGCCGGAACCCGAGATTTACGCCATGCTCGGCGCCGGCCTCGGCCTGATGGGCTGGGTTGCACGCCGCAGGAAACAACGCGTCGTCTGAGCATCATCAGCTGACATAAAAAACCCCGCCTTAGCGGGGTTTTTTATTGCCGGTGCCGCATAGGCACATCACAGGCCCCCG
>Ga0315906_10000405_pt1 | contig 68996 bp, 76 predicted proteins | sample LakEriMetagenome_4_FD_203526 | JGI IMG/M metagenome (GOLD analysis project Ga0315906, IMG submission 203526) | Freshwater fungal communities from buoy surface, Lake Erie, Ohio, United States - Buoy 2 MA122 | ecosystem: Environmental > Aquatic > Freshwater > Lake > Lake biofilm | place: USA... | reverse complement strand
CGGCAATCGTCGGCAAATCCGGCAGCACTTTCAACCGTTGCATGGACGCGACGGCGATGCCGCGCATTCGGCCCGACTGCACATGCGGCATCAATGGCGGTACTCCGGTGATCGTCAGTGATGTTTCGCCGGATACCAGCGAAACGGTCATCGGCCCGGTGCCGCGGTAGGCGATGGGGGTCAGATCGATCTTTGCCAATAGCTTGAAATACTCCACCGCGAGGTGCGAAGCGCTGCCGGCACCCGATGATGCGTAATTGACCTGCCCCGGTTTTGCCTTTGCCAGCGCGATCAGGTCTTTCACGGTTTTGACCGGCAATGACGGATGGGTCACCAGCATGTTCGGCACCATCGCGAACTGGATGACCGGCGCAAAATCACGCACCGGGTGATAGGGCAGTTTGGGATACAGCGAGGGGCCGAAGCCGAAGGTGCCGACATGGCCGAAAATCAGCGTGTAACCGTCACCCGGCGATTTCGCGACGTAGTCCACGCCGATGGTCCCGCCAGCCCCCGGCCGATTGTCGACGACGACCTGCTGGTTCCAGGCTTCGCCCAGTTTCTGCGCGAGGATGCGCGCGATGATGTCGGTGCTGCCGCCGGGGGCGAAGGGAACCACGAGCCGGATCGGTCGTGATGGATAACCCTGCGCAGGGTCAGCCTGTGCCGCAGCGGGGCGCGCGCCGAAAGAAAGCACAATAGCGATACCGGCGGTGAAGCCATACCGCAAGACGGCGGTCGATGTGCTGCTGTACATGGAAATCCCCTCCCGATGAATGTCCGCTCGCACGGATTGGACGCCGGCTTTCTTGATGAAGTTGTTCCGGCGCCAAACTTTTTTGTGTTGCTCCGCTATTAATGCCGTTTTCAGAACAATCCGTCGAAGCTGCGGGCGTCCATCAGCTGTGCGCGAGTGACTTCACTGATGGTGTTGGTGCCGAGCATCGCCATGTCGCGATCCACTTCATCGCGCAGCAGCTTGATGGCATGGCTGACACCGGTTTCGCCGGCCACGGCTGCTGCATACAACATAGGTCGACCGACGAAGACAAACTTGGCGCCGAGTGCCAGCGCTTTCAGCACATCGGTGCCACGCCGGAAGCCGCTGTCGATCAGCACCGGCATGTCGCCGGCAATGGCGACGATTCCCGGCAGCACGCGCAGAGGCGAGGTCGCCGAGTCGAGCTGGCGGCCGCCGTGGTTGGAGACAATGATACCGTCGGCGCCGTGTTCGCGCGCGATGACGGCATCTTCCTTGGCGAGGATGCCCTTGATCAGGAGTTTGCCTTTCCACAGCCGGCGCATCAGCGCGACATGATTCCAGTTCAGGTGATCGCGGTTGGCGCGTTCGCGTACGGCGGTGCTGGAGACCAGGGGCGTGCGTTTGCCCATGTTCTCGAAATGCGGCATGCCGGTGCTGAAGTAGGTGCGCAGCGCGGTGCCTAATAGCCAGCGCGGGTGTGACAGGCATTGCAGCCCGAGGCGCAGGCTCGGTCGCAGCGGCGCGTTGTAGCCGTTTCGTACATTGTTTTCCCGATTGGAGCCCACGGGAATATCCACGGTCAGCACCAGTGTGTCGTAACCGGCTTTTGCAACGCGTTCAACCAGTTCGGTGATTGCCTGTTCCTCGCCGGGCAGATAGGCCTGGAACCAGGTGTGCTGCGGGCTGGCCTTGCGCACCTTTTCCAGCGGGGTCAGCGATGCGCCGCTCAGGATCATCGGGATGTTGTTGGCCTGCGCTGCGCGCGCCAGCGACAGGTCACCTTCATAGCCTGCAAGCGAAGTGCCGCCCATGGGCGCGATGCCGAATGGCGAATCATAAGTACGACCGAAAATTTCGGTTTTCTGCGAGCGCTGCGACACACCCACCAACATGCGCGGGATCAGTGCCAGGTCATCAAATACCGAGCGGTTCCAGCCCAAAGTCGTATTGCGCTCGACGCCGCCGGCAACATAACCGTAGATCGGTCGCGGAATATAGCGGCGTGCGGGCGCCTCGAAATCTTCCAGCGCAAGTATCATGCGCAGAGCGGGAGGGGCGTTGGCGCTGGTGATCTGCGGAGTCGCACGGTCGCCGGAAGAAAGGGGTTTTTGCTGGGGATTCGGCATGACGGCATCGCTTTTCTGTGGTTGCGGAGGCGCCATGATAGCGTCAACAACTGCAATTCCGCCTGCGAAAGTCCACGTATTCGTCGCTGCGGGATGCACGGTCACAATAGAGGAAGGCATTTATTTGCCGGCTCTTTGCGCCACAACGATAAGAAAATCGTTTATTCGTCAACGCTTCCAGCGCTGACGATAGGGAAAGCATTTATTCGTCAACGCTTCCAGCGCTGACGATGCTCAGCGCTTTTCTGCGGTAACGCGGCCCTGCGCGTTCACATAGACCCGGTAACGGTTGCCGTCACTGCAGGTCGTGAGATGGTCCTTGTCGTTCTGGGACGAGACATTGACGACCTGTCCGCAGGGCAGTCCGAGCAGAGCGATTGAAGCGGACAGGTCTTTTGCCAGTGCGTTGTTGTCCGCTGCCTGTGCCGTGGCAATGGCTGCGAGAAAGAGTATGGAAGCCGCGAAAATCCGGCTCCGTTTCCGGTCTGGTGTTGAAAGCATGGGTGTGGATCCTTGTCAGAGTTTTGCGAACTTCACCGGATCGGCGAGCACGCTCCAGATCGCTTCGCGTGAATTCACGATTGCACCCGCCAGTGCTGGATCGCCATCTTTCAGCAGGCTGTGTACTTTGGCGAGCAGTTGTTCATAGTTCTGCCGCAGTTGCTGAATCGTCAAGCCGCCACGCCCCTCGTAGTGCGCGCGAAAACGGCTCAATAAATCGTCGATCTGGTTTTTCAGCGTGAGTTTGGTGAATACGCCGATCGCGGGCGTATCTTTCAGCCGCTGCTCCAATGTGTCCAGCGCGAGTGGCGCGGGTGCGGCGGCCTGTGGTTTTTGCTGCGGGACGGCGGCGGGTTTGACCGGTGCCTTGATCGGGGCCATTTCCGTTTTTTGGGGTTCGCTTTTCGGCGTCTTTGCAATGACCGGCGCAGCAGGGGCTATCGCCGCGGGCAGGGGTGCCGTAGGCGGTGTTGCCTCGGGCGCCGGGACCGCAGGCGCGGGTGCTGGGGCAACCGTTTCGTTCAGAGGCGCCGGTGGCGTTACGCTGCAGCCTGCGCTGACCAGCAGGCTGCCGGCGATGCATGCCGAAAAAACGGTTTGCAGGGCTTTATTCATGGTGATTTAACGTCTGGCGCACGGTTATCGTTGTCATGATCAGTTCGAACAGTGCATTGCCGCATGGTTCCCTGCATTGTTGTTCCAGTATCATGGTCGTTCATTCATAAAAAGGCAGCCTGTCCTTGGAAACCCGTGAATTCAGATTGCGCGACGATCATGTGCGCCTGTGCGACCTGCTGAAGCTGGCCGGCGTTGCCGACAGCGGTGGCCGCGGCAAACAACTGGTCGCTGCCGGGGCAGTGCTGGTTGATGGCCAGGGTGAAAGCCGCAAGACAGCGAAGATCCGTGCCGGACAGCAGGTCGACTGCCAAGGCGTACGCATTATCGTGCGCGCGCCGGAGTAAGGGCTGGCCATGGATGAGTCACGCCTTGCCGAAATCGAAATCAAGCTGAGCTTCAACGAGGATATGCTGGAGGAGCTCAACCACACCGTTGCGCACCAGCAACAGCGTATCGCCGATCTCGAACGGCTCGTGCGCGACCTGCGTTTGCAGTTGCAGCGCAGTTTGCCGCAGGAGTCAGACGCGCCGACCCATGAAATTCCACCGCATTATTAACGCATTGAAAACAGGATATTGAATGAACAAGCCGGAAAACCTCAAATCCCTGCCATTGCCGTGCGCCGAACCGCAAACGCTTGGTTTTGTCCCGGACCGCTTGCTGCGTATTGCCGGCACCCTGCAGGCCGAGGTTGCGCGCAACGCGCTGCCTGGTGCGGTGCTGATGATCGCGCGCCGCGGCAAGCTGGCCTATTGCGAAACTTTCGGCCATCTCGACCCGGTCGCGGGAATAAAGATGCCTGCGGATGCAATGTTCAGCATTGCCTCGATGACCAAACCGCTGGTGACCGTTGGCGCTTTGATACTGTGTGAAGAGGGGCGCATGGCGATCAACCAGCCGGTGCGGTATTACCTGCCGCAACTGGCAGGCATGCGCGTCAACCCGCCGCTGTGCGACGGAGCTCCGGGCTCCCCCACCGAAGCGGCGCTGCGCGAAATGACCATCGAAGATCTGATGCGCCACACTGCCGGTCTCAGTTACGGACGCGGCGAGAAGGCGATTTACCAGCGTTACCCGATGTCTTCCGATGCCGCATCTTTACGCTGGACGGGAAGCGAGTTTCTCGACCAAATCGCATCGTTGCCGCTGCATTACCAACCGGGTTCTGACTGGGAATACAGCCTCGGTCTCGATGTGCTTGGACTGGCAATCGAAGCCGTAGCCGGAATGCCGCTGTCGCAGTTTCTTGAAGAACGTTTGTTCAGGCCACTGGGCATGCGCGATACCATGTTTACCGTTCCTGCCGCACAGGTGTCGCGTTATGCGAAAGCGCTGGCGGTTGATCCTGTCAGCGGCCAGGCGCAGACCCTGCGCGGCGGCACCACGCCGCACAAGTTTGACTGCGGCGGCGGATGCGCCATATCGACTGCAGCGGACTATCTGCGTTTTGCACAGATGCTGCTCAATTTCGGCGAGCTTGACGGTGTGCGTGTGCTGTCGCGCAAGACTGTGGAGTTCATGACCAGCGACCATCTCGGTCCGGAGGTGGATCTGGGCAAACTCAACGTTTACCCGAACATCCGTGGTTACGGTTTTGGACTGGGTGTTGCCGTGCGGCGCAGCGCAGGGCGAGGCGGTATGCCGGGCACTGCAGGGGAATTTCACTGGGCGGGGTCCACGGGCACCTACTTCTGGGTCGACCCAACCGAGGAACTGGTGACGGTATTCATGGCCCACGCGCCCGGGGCTATTCGCTATTACCACCGCCAGTTGTTGCACGCCTTGGTGCTTCAGGCCTTGGTCTAGGTTACGCAAAATCAACGGCTTGGCCGCTTTTTTTACGCTAACCTGTTGTTTTAATTGAAGGTTGCCGTGTACAGTGCGATAATACATTCCATGAACGATTCGCAACCACCCCAATCCCCCGTTTCACCCCGCCAGCGCATGCAGGAATTGCTGGCCATCCCCGATCGCAATCGGACAGATGCCGAGTGGGACGAACTTAATGAACTTGAAATTGCGCTAGCCTCGGGCAACCGTCCCGGCGCGCCTGATCCCCAGCAACGTCGCAGTATGGGCGTGATGACCAGCGGCCAGCAGCCCAAAATGGGCGGCGGACGCCCGCAGGGCAAAAACCAAGGCGGTGGGGGCGGCGGCGGAGGTGGTGGCAAGAAATTCCACAAACGTCCCGGCAAACGTCGCGGGGGCGGGGGCGGGGGTGGCGGTGGCGGTAACGGGAATACCGGCGGTGGCGGGCCACAGCAGCCGCCGCAATAATCCACGGCACAATCTTCCGGGGCCGCGCGAATTGCGCGGCCTTGTTATTTCTGCACCCCATACATCTGGAGTCCGTCCCCATGACCATGAAGCCGACCGAACTGCAAAAGCTTAACGCGCTGAAAATCGTCAACAAGATGAAAAAGGCGGGAACCCCCGATCGTTTCGGGGGAGCCGCCAATGCTGTACCGGACCGCCGCGAGCAACGTCGTCTGGATCAGGCTGCAGGACTGATCCCGTTTGCCGTCAAACTGAACCGCGATCTGGTTGCCCAGGTCAATGCGCTTGCCCAGTCGCGCAAGGTTCCGCTCAACGAAATGGTCGCAGAACTGCTTCAGGCTGCTTTAAAAAAATAGGCGGCCTTGGAGGTCAGCGGATATCCGCTGCAGTTCCCGTTTTGCGGCGCTCAGACTCGTATTCGTCATAAGCCGGCCGGCGCGGAGCCGGTTGCCCGGATGGCGCCGGACTCTTCAAGGCTTCCTGTTGCTGGATGCCTTCGTAAACTCCGCGCGTACTGCAGCCCGCCAAGACTGCGGCCGCAAGCATCATTAAAACGGGGACTGACAATGGGTTTACGCGGTTCCTAGTGCGCCCCGCCGGCAGGTAATTCCGCCAGTTCGATCAGGCAATTTTCCGTCGCTGAAGGATCAAGGAATGCGATGCGGCAGCCGGCATGGCCGATGCGCGGCACTGGGTCCAGCAACGGTATGCCCTTGGCTTTCAGTTCCGCCAGCGCATCGTCAATGTTTTCAACTTCGAGGCACACATGGTGGAGTCCGCCCTTGCCCTCGGCAATCAATTTGGACTGCTTGCTGTCGGGCGTCAGGCCGGCGATCAGTTCCACCATTGAATCGCCAACGGGGTAAAGCGCCAGCCGCCGCGTTGCATTGTCCTCGGTGCCGCCAAGCTTGATGCCGAAACAGCCTTCCCACAATTTCCGGCTGGCCTCGACATCACGGACGACGATGCCGACATGCTCGATACGTTTGACTTTCATGGGTCTCCTCCCGTTGAGTTCTGGCCGGCATCATGCGCCAGACCATTCACGGATTCAAGCCCGGGCCATTGGCGCTGAGCCGGTGTAACATCAGCCGATTGTTCAATTTGCGATAATCATGACTGACAAAACATCCCCGGCGCCCCAGTGGCGTTCCTCAGTGCCGCTGTACAAGCATCTCGGTTTCCACCTTGACGGACTTGAAGACGGCCGCTCGCAAGTGCGTCTTTCTTTCCAGCCCCATCTTGGCAACAGTCGCGGTGAAGTTCACGGCGGAACTGTCGCGGCCATCATTGATGCCGCGATGTCCCAGGCGGTACGCTCGCTGGTTGACATGGAAATGGGTGTAGCGACGATGACCATGACGCTCAATTACCTGGCGCCGGCAAAGGGCGAGATCATCTGCAAAGGCAGTGTGAGCAAGCGCGGTCGCAGCGTCATGTTTACCGAAGCCGAGGTTTACGGAGAAGACGGCGTGCTGGCCTGCAAGGCCAGCGCCAACTACCGCATTTTGCCCAAAACGGTTTATGACAAAAAACCCCAAGCTTGAACGGAGACGCCGCATGAATACCGCAATCCGACGGGTCGGTTGCCTGACTTTTTCAATGATCATGGCCATTTTCGCGATGCCGGCTTCGGCTGCACAACAGAAGACCGCCGATCCCGCCTCCGGTTTTCCCAGCCGGCCGCTGCGGTTGATTGTTCCATTTGCGCCGCAGGGACCGAATGACCAGCTGGCGCGCATGGTCGGCGCCAAATTGTCCGAGAACTGGGGACAGCAGGTCGTCGTCGACAACCGCCCCGGCGGCGGTACGGTAATCGGCACCGAACTAGCCGTGCGCGCACCGGCCGATGGCCACACCATGCTGATGATTTCGCTGAGCACCGCGGTTAATCCGATGCTGCAGAAGAAACTGCCGTACAACACGGCGAAGGACCTCCAGCCACTGGTTAATCTCGCGTTCTCGCCGAATCTGCTGGTGACCCACCCGGCAGTCGCTGCCAATACCGTTTCGCAACTGCTGGCGCTGGCCAAAGCCAAGCCGGGCAGTATTATTTATGCATCAGGCGGAAACGGTTCGACTACGCATCTTGCCGCCGAACTGCTGGCCAACATGGGTGGCGTGAAAATGACCCATGTGCCATACAAGGGCGCCAACCCGGCGACGCTGGATTTGCTTGGCGGACGCGTGTCTTGCATGTTCGGGACGATTCTGCCTACGTTGCCGCACGTCAAGGCGGGCAAATTGCGGGCACTGGGCGTCAGTTCACCCAAACGCGTCGCGGCGCTGCCTGAAGTGCCGGCAATTGCCGAAACGCTGCCGGGATTCGAAGCGGTGTCGTTCTACGGCGTGGCTGTGCCCGCCGGCGTACCGAAGCCGGTGCTGGCGAAGCTTAATGCCGAAATCGTGCGCATCATTACGGCGCCGGACGCCCGGGAACAGTTGCGCTTGCAGGGTGCCGACGCGGTGGGTGATACCAAGGACGAATTCACAGCGTTCTTCAACACCCAGATGTCCAAATGGGCCAAACTGATTCGCGAGGCCGGCATCCAGCCCGAGTAATGGCGGCACGGTGCAGGTTATCCTGCGTCGACCAAGTATCGTGCAGGCGCTGTCGAATCACGGGTGGACCGGCATTGCCGGAGGAGTGCGACTACCAGACGCGCAACTTGAGTTGCATGGCTATCGCACCGTCAAGACGATCCGGGATGGTCGGAACAACCAGGAAATTCACCCCGACCATTTTGTACTCCACTGACAGTACCGGCAGCGCTGCAGGAAACCAGCCGCCGTTGCGGTTTCGCGGATACCCGTCGAAAGCGCCCAGCGTAATACCTGCTGCGACGTGGATTCCGCCCGGTTGCCAGTGCAGCGGACGCCATTGATAAGCGGCATAGTGACTGCGCACCGAATCGCTGTTGATGAATGTTCCGCCCATCAGCGCGTGATCGTCCGTGAGCCAGATTTCGGCGCCAAAGCCGGAATTGTTTTCGCGGAAATTCTTGTCGCGATCAAAGTGGCTGGAGTAAGACCCGGCATTCAGCCAGACTTGGGGTGAAGATGCAGCAGGTGCAGTTTGCGCTTCGGCGCTGCCCGTCCATAGTGCACAACAAACGGAGACGGCCGGCAACAACCATGCGCCTGTGCCGGCCCCCCCGACTTTCGCGGAATGCTTTCTCAAACCTGCTGTGGCGCATAGCGAATGCTCAGGATCAACAGGCTGGCAATGGCCATGACCAGCAGCGTCGCGATGATGCCCAGTTGCCAGACAGGACCGCAATCAGCGAGAGAAAGCTGGTTGGAGGTGCAGGCTTGGACGTAATGGATGACAAAATTTTCGTTGTTCATGGCAGGCGCAAGACCTAAATATGGGTAACAGAGATATTGTCAGCGTGTCGGTGTCCCAAATAAAGTCCGGCGTGATGCGCAGGCTTAACAGAACGGGATAAGCTGATCTGCAATCAAGAAAATCGGGCTGACGGGGTTTTGCCAGCACACAAAATGCAATATTTGCCGAAGATAATCCTCAATATGAACACTTCAAACCATACCGATATCGTACTGCGCCGCCTGTATTGCCGTGCTGCATTCACGCTCGGAATTCTTCCCGCGCTTGCGGCTGCGATGCTGCCGTTGAATGTATCGGCGCAGGCATTCCCCTCCAAACCCGTCCGCCTGGTGGTTCCTGCGGCACCCGGAGGCGGCACGGATGTACTCGCACGGTTGCTGAGCCCTGAATTGACCAAACAATTCGGCCAGCAGGTCGTCATTGAAAACCGCGCGGGTGGCGCAACCATGATCGGCACCGAGTTTGTTGCGCGCTCTGCACCCGACGGCCATACCCTGGTCATCGCGACAACGCCGCACGCGATCAATCCCACTCTCTACAAGAAGGTGCCTTTTGATCCGGTAAAAGACTTCACGATGATCAGCCAGCTCGGCCTGACCACCACCGTGCTGGTGGTGCACCCGTCGGTGCCGGTCAACAACGTCAAGGAGTTCATTGCACTGGCCAAGGCCCGGCCAGGTCAACTGACCGCGGGCACTGCAGCCGGCAATTCAGCGTATCTCGCGGTTGAGATGATCAAGACCATGGCGAAAATCGATGCGGTGAACATTCCGTACAAGGGTGCGGGTCAGGCCCTGACCGACCTGATCGCTGGCCATATCCAGTTTCAGGTGAATACACTGCTGGCGGCGAAGCCGTTCATCGATTCAGGACGGCTGCGCGCGATCGGCGTGTGCAGCGCAAAACGCGCGGCATCGCTGCCCAATGTGCAGGCCATCGGCGAAACGCTCAAAGGGTTCGAGACCAGCGGCTGGTATGCATTGCTCGGCCCGGCCGGCATTCCGCGTGAAACCACTCTGCGCATCCACGACGGATTTGCCAAGGCGCTGCGCACGCCGGAAATCACCAAACGGCTGGCGGATCAGGGTGTTGAGGTGACTGCAGGCACGCCCGACGAACTGACCAGGATCATGCCGCTGGAAATCAAGAAGTGGGGCGAGGTCGTCAAATCTTCGGGCGCCACCCCGGGCTGAGCGTGCGCTAGAAGTCGCGATAACGTTCGCCCGCCAGCAGGCGGGTGATTTCCGTACGCAATTCGATGATGTCGTCTTCGTGCAGGGGCTCCAGGCTGCCCATCTCCCTGCGGAAAGCCTCGCGTGTCGGCGGAAATGCCAGCGCGTGCCCCCAGGGTTGCAGCGTTGCGCCGCGCGCACGGCCATAAAGATGCACATGCAGTTCTGCGCGCCAGTTGCCGTTGTCCTGGTAATTGATGCGGCCGATATCGATGCCCTTGCGCGCGAGCACCGTTTTCATCGCTTCGCCGCCGACCATGGTCAGTTTGACCAGTTCGATCGCCTGTTCGCGGGTCAGTTGCGTGCGGTCTTCAACGGCAACCTTGGGGTCGATGACGATATGCCCGCCATCAGCACGAGAGACATGCGGTTGATCCAGCGTACGCAACACGAAGTGCCGCGCTTCGTAAATGACTGCCACGCTATTTTTTCAGCGGCGGCAGCGGCAGTGGCGTTCCTTCCGGCAGCGGTGTGCCGTCGACGTTGAGGCACATCGACACCAGGGTGTAGAAGCCGTTGACTGAAATGATGTCGACGACGCCGCGCTCGCCGAAGCGCGCCACGGCTTTTGCATACAGTTCGTCGCTGACACCCTGCGTCTCGTGCAGCGCGACCGAAAATTCATAGACCAGCGTCTCGTCGGCATCCATGCCGCCGGGGCGCTTGCCCTGCGCGATGTCCTCGGCGATTTTCGGATTCAGTCCGCCTTCGAGCGCGAGCTTGTGATGCGCGAACCATTCGTATTGCGAAGTCCAGTGCCGGGCGGTAACGAGGATCGCGAGTTCGTTGAGTTTGCCGGCAATGGAGCTGCGGAAACGGATCTCTTCACCGAGCTGCTGCACCAGATTGCCGATGCCCGGGCTGCGCAGCCAAACGTTGAACGGTCCACCCAGCGGCCCCGGCTTTGATGCGCCTGAGCTTGCGAGTTTTGCGCGTGGACCGGATTTGATGGCGTCAGTGAGGGCCTGCTGCTCCTTCGTCAGTTGGTCGACGGGGATCAGCTTGAAACGGCGGTTATCGGTGCTCATGGGGTGCCTTTTAAAAGTTGTTTAAAAACAATTATTTACAATTCATTCCCGAAGGGCTTAATCCTTCAGCGTGTACCCCAGTCCCGGCGCGGCAGAGACGTGAATCTGGCCATCCCGGAATTCCGGATGCGTGGCGAAGCGGGTGCGCAAGGCGGCGTGGGCACCGTGCACTTCGAGCATGCCGCCGTGGGCGTGGCCGGCCATGGCCGGCAGATTCGCCGCCTCATAACCGCCGGCACCGGTGACCGGCACGCCATGGGCTTCAGCGAGCGCGAGGATGCGCAGCATTGCACTCAGACCGCCACAGAACGCGGCATTGGGCTGAATGATGTCGAGCGCGCCGCAGGCGAGCACGTCGCGAAACCACGCGACTGACTGGATCATCTGGCCCGACGCGAGCGGAATGGAGATCGCCCGGCGCAGCTCGGCCAGCGACGGAATGTCGTTGCCGCGCAACGGTTCCTCGAAAAAAGCGATGTCGCAATCGGCGACCAGCGTCGCCAGCCGTTTGGCCTCGGCCACGGTGTATGCGCAGTTGGCATCGAGCATCAGCGGCGCACGGCCGATGGCGGCGCGGACGGCGCGGATGCGTTGTGCATCCTCGGTAATGCTGCGTCCCGCGCCAACGAGAATTTTTGCACCGTGAAATCCTGCGGACAGCGCAGTGGTGCAGGCGTGGATCAGTTCGGTTTCGGTAAAGGCCGGGAGCCCGACCGTGGCATAAGCGGGCACTGCCGGCCGCGCACCGCCGATCAGTCGTGCGACCGGCAGATCGAGCTGTTTGCCCTTGATGTCCCACAGCGCAAGATCCAGCGCGGACATTGCTGATACAAATACGCCGGTGGATTGCCGCGGGTTGAATTGTTTTGCCAGCGTCAAAGTTACCGCTTCGATGTCGAGCGGATCAAGGCCTTTTGCCGCTGCCGCGAAACCGCCATTCAGCAAGTGCGCGACCTCGGCGGAAAGGAAACGGCCGGTGACGCCGACGCCGGCGAGTCCTTCGGCAGTGCTGACCTTGCAGCGTACGTAAGTCAGGCTCTCCTGACCGGCATAAGCATCGGCAGCACGTTCCGGTTTGATGTGTTCGACAACGGCTTCGATACTTGCGATTTGCATTGCGGGTTCGACCGGGTGAAGTCAGCAGGGCCTCGAGTTTACCTGTCTGCGGTGTCGACCGGAATGGCGCCTGAACGGCGCGAAATGCATGCGGATGCTGAGGGCCTGTGGCTAAGCGCTCATTTCGACTGATCGCGCGCGCGTCGGGCGGAAGCGGAGGCCTCATTGGACAACTTCACCGCATGGGCAGCGGCCTCCGTAGCGAGGCTGGCGGCCGCGACTGCGGCACTTGATGCCTGCATGGCCGTTTCTTCTGCTTGATGGGCTGCGGCTGTAGCTGCCGCGGAAGCAGCGGCTGCTGCTGCAGCAGCCGCCTCGGCAGCCGATTCAGCGGCGGCCCGTGCTGCATCGGCTGCGGCTTCAGCCGCGGACAGAATCAAGCTGTCCGCCGCCAGACTGGCTGCTGTTGCGGCACGGGCTGCCGCCAACCTCGAGTTTTCAGCTGCGCTTGCCGCTTTTTTTGCGGCAATCATGGCATGTTGGGTGAGGTTCTTGAGCGAGCCGAGGGTTTCGTTATAACGGGTATTGACGATCAGATAACCCTGACGCAGATTGGCCAGTTCGTGTTCGATCGCAGCCATTTTTGCATAGAGCTTGTCTTCGGCTTCGGTCATGCTGTCTTTCGTTGTAATTTAAGCGGCGAGAAGGCCAATTTCTGGCTTGCTGCAGTTGAGGACAGTCTACCTTATATTAGAGTTCAATAATAAACAGGATGACTGTGTAAATGACTTTGCAACAGTGGTGACGGGCAGCAAACCAATGGTCTAAGTCTCCGGCCCAAACCCGGTGGATCGGTGTGCGGGCTTGTTTATACTGCGACCGGCAGCAACAGGGGAGGCGGGTGAAGTCTTTTGTCGGTCTATAAAAACGAAGCAGTAGGCGATCCGCAAGCAGGATTACGCGAAAAGAAGTTGCACAGGTTGCTTGGCGACTTGTGGGGCGGAGCCGTGGCTGCATTGATCGCCATTCCGCAGGCCATGGCGCTGGGCCTGCTGGCTTTTGCCGCGCTGGGTCCGTCATGGGCGGCCGTCGGCGTGGTCGCTGCCATGCTGGCTTCGGTGGTTGGCGGTGTCGTGGCCGGGGTAATCCCGGCGGGCAACTGTCACATGATGGGGGCGCGCACCTCGGTCACCGTGGTTTTTGCGGGCATCCTCAGCACGCTGGTTACTCACCCGTTGCTGCAAACACCGCAGGGTCCTGATGTGCCGCAAGTCCTGACGCTGGCTTTCATTGCCTTGTTTCTTTCCGGTTTGATTCAGGCCGGTTTCGGCCTTCTCGGCGTCGGCCGTACGATCAAATTTGTACCTTATCCGGTGATTGCCGGATTCATGAACGGCATTGCGATACTGATGTTCATTTCGCAGCTGCCGCCGACACTCGGGCTTGAAGGCGGACATACGCTGCAGGATCTCTGGCACGGTACGGCTGCGGTCAAACCGGCAAGCCTGCTGGTCTGCATTGCCGTGGTGGCTGCCATATTCGCGGCACCGCGGATTGCGCGCAGGATCCCGACGTTGGTGTTCGGATTGATCATCGGCATCGTCATGCATTACAGCATCGCCTGGTTTGCGCCCGGTGCGGTTGGCGGAGAAGTCGGCGAGTTGCCGGCAATTGATTTTGCGCCGCACGAACTGATTGCCATGGCGCGCCTGACGCTGCGCGACGACATTTATATATGGTTTGCTTTGCTGTTGCCGAGCGCGCTGCTGCTGGCTGCAGTGGCTTCTCTTGATGGACTGCTCGCAGCGGTTGTTACTGATCCGGTAACCCACGGTCGCCATAACAGCAGCCGGCTGCTGACGTCGCAGGGCGCTGCAAATGCTGTTGCAGCAGCCTTCGGCGCCCTGCCGGCAATATCGAGCACCCATACCCGTGTCGCAAGTTATCTCGCCGGGGGCCGCACGCCGCGGTGCGCGGTTTTCCACGGGCTGTTCATGCTGGCGTCTCTGGTCACCCTCGCGACACTGATTGCCCGGGTGCCGACGGCCGCGTTGGCCGGCGTGATCATCTATACCGCGTGGACGCTCGTGGATCGCTGGACGCGCGACCTGATACGCCGCCTCAAGGTCGTCGATATCGACCGCGGCGAGATCCTGCTCAATCTGGCAGTGGTCATCGCAGTCGCGCTGTCCCTGGTATTGCTCAATATCATGGCGGCTTTTGCAATCGGCATTGTTTCGACGGTCATGCTCCTGCTGTTCAAGCTGAGCGGCTCCCCGGTTCGCAGGGCGCTTGACGGCACAGTGCGCAGTTCCCTCAAGATTCGTGCGCCTGAAGCACGCGCCGTACTGCGTCCGCAGGCACGGCAGATCCGCATTCTCGAACTCGAAGGAATCATTTTTTTCGGCACTGCCGACAGTTTGCAGTCGGAAGTCGAGAATCTTCCTCATGATGCCCGCTACCTGATTCTTGATTTCCGTCATGTTACGGAAATAGATGCGAGCGGGGCGCGTGCGCTCGAGACCATCGGGCAGACTGCGGGGCGGCGCAATCTGCGCGTTCTGCTGAGTCATGTACGCCCCGGCGAAGGGCACGGCAGCTATCTGCAGGCGCTGGGTGTCGATGCGGTAATGACGAAGGAGCACTGGTTTTCCGATCTTGATCGTGCGCTGGAGTGGACCGAAGACCGCCTGCTGGAGCGCGCCCGATTTGAAGATGCGCCCGAACTGCAACCCCGGGAAATGGCCGTGTTCGATGGATTTGATGCGGCTGAGATGGCCATCATCGAGACGCTGCTCCAGCGCCAGGAACTTGTGAATGGCGACGTCATTTTCCGTGAGGGTGATGCCGGAGACCGGATGTATCTGATCGCCCGCGGCGCAGTAAGCATCAAAGTGCAGATCGCCGGTGAATCGCGCGCCCGCCGCCTTGCCACCTTCGTTCCGGGGGTGTTTTTCGGCGAGATGGCGATGCTCGAGGGCGAGCGCCGCTCTGCGGATGCTTTTGCCAAGGGGGAGCGGGTCACGCTTTACTCAATCGACGCTGAAGCGCTGGTGCGTATCGGGCACGACCATCCGCAACTGGGGGCCAAGCTCTACCGTAATCTCGGCCGGGAACTGGCGGCCCGGCTGAGGATCACCAGCGGCGCGCTGCGCGCGCTGGAATAACAGTCTTCGCGGCGGAACTGCGCTTGCGCGCAGGGCCACGCTGCAATTACAGAATGCTTGTTGCCGCAAATGCGGCGTTCGAATGTCTGGCCGCATTGGCGGCGGCCTGGGTTGCCGTGACGGTTGCGGCGGTAACGGGTCTGGACACCCGCTGCACTGCGTTCCCGGATTGCTGTTCGGCTGCAACCACTGCCGCGGAAGCCGCGACTGCGGCTGATGCAGCCGCCTCGGCGGCCGCCTCTGATGCTGCGAGCGCCGCTCCGGCTGCGGATTTTGCGGCAGAAAATGCGCCGTGGTCTGCCGCCACCTTTGCCGCTTTCGCCGCATTGCCGGCAGCGGTTTCGGAGTTTTGCGCCGAACGGGCAGCCTTCTGTGCGGCGATGACGGAGTGATCGGCCACTGCTGTCAGTGAACCGATCGTCGAGTTGTAGCGATCATTGATGGATATATAGCCCCGCCGCAGGTCGGCCAGCTCGGTTTCAATGCTGAGTATCCTGGCGTAGAGCGTTTCATCGGTATTGCGCATGGTTGCAACTTTCCTCCACTGGGACATCCATACGGATTATTGACCGCCATTCTGACGGATACCCTGTTATGATTTTGTGAGTTGGCTGAATGCGCTGCATTGAGGCAGCTCAATACGCCGCCATTTCGACGTCAGGCCGGCTGATTTACAATGACCGGCTTTTCAAGCGGCAGTTTTTTCGAAGAACGAGGAACCCATGACTTCACTGAATCCGATTGGCCTGGCGCTGTTGCTTGCCGCCGGCATTGCACCGATGACCGCCCTGGCAGCCGCCCCCACCGAAGATCCCGCCAAGTATCCGAGCAAAGCAATACGGTTTGTGGTGCCGTTTCCGCCCGGCGGAGGCAATGACACCATCGCCCGCCTTGTCGGCCAGCAGATGGCGGCTGCTTTTGGCCAGCAGGTGACGATCGACAACCGGCCCGGTGCTGCCGGGGCGCTCGGAGCGCAGATTGCCGCCTCCGCACCGCCGGACGGTTACACGATATTTCTTGCCGGTGTCGGCAGCCATGGCCTCAATCCAAACCTGACCAAGAAGCCGCTGTATGACCCGGTGAAGGATTTTGACGCGATCAGCCTGATCGCCTCTGCGCCGCTGCTGGTTGTGGTGCATCCGTCGTTGCCGGCGAAATCGGTGAAGGATCTTGTTGCGCTGGCAAAAGCCAAACCCGGTGCGATCAATTACGCCTCCAACGGTACCGGTGGTTCCTCGCACATGGCTGTTGAGTTGTTTGACATGATGGCGGGTACAAAAATGACGCACATTCCCTATAAGGGGCTGGCGCCGGCACTGACCGAGCTGATGTCAGGCGAAGTGCAGGTGATGTTCTCCAGCGCGGTGGCCATGCTGCCGCAGGTCAAGGCGGGACGGTTGCGTGCAATTGCAATGACCGGCAACAAACGGTCAGCGGCAATTCCCGATGTGCCGACGGTGGCGGAATCCGGTCTCAAAGGTTACGAAACCGGATCCTGGTACGGTGTGGCAGCTCCGGCCGGCACGCCGAAATACGCGATCGACAAACTGAGCGCCGAAATCATCCGTATTACCAAGTCGCCGCAGATTACCAACAAGCTGGTGGAGGAGGCGGTGATCCCCGTCGGCAGCACGCCGGCTGAATTCTCGGCATACATCAAGTCCGAGATTGCACGCTGGGGCAAAGTGATCAAGCAGGCGAAGATCCAGCCGACGTAAGCCGGCTGCAGGGTGACCGAAGGCGCATGTTGAACCGGCCGCGCGGTACGGAGTTGTTGCGGTAATTGCCCATCAGCCGATGGATTCGACCGTTCAAATGCGCTGCGAAGCAGGTGTTCTTTCGTGCAATGTCCGCCTGTTTGCCGGGCGGGTTATTGCAGCGAAGGATCCGGCTCGTCGTCCCGGATCGTGGCGAGCGCCATTGCCAGAACTTCCAGCCCGTCGGCGACACGGTCAGCCTGGGTTTCGGTGAGCCCCTTGCTTTCCAGCAGGTCAATGTTTTCGTCCATCGGCAGTGTGCCGTGCAAGCGCTGAAAATTAGCCACCTGCAGCGCGAGCAGGCGCGCGGCAGTGATCAGTGCATCGCGGGAGGCGTCGTTTATCATTCTGTCGGTCAGCGTCGTCAGTTTGGCGAGGCGCCCGAATGCGGTGAGGTCCAGCATGATGAGGTTCCTGTTAGTGTGCGCGGCGATGGCATTATTGCCGCCCGCGGCAATGGCCCAGACTGTAGCCCCCGGCGACCGCGCCGTCCATGATGCGGTGCGCATGACTTCCAAAATGGAAATGTTTTTCAAAACATTGCAACGTCCCGATTCGCCCAATCACTGGCTGGTCGCGCCGGCTGATTTTGCAATCAAGCCGGATGCTGTTGCACCGGTTTTTGCCGTGCCGGCCGCTGGTTTGGGGGCTGCATTGAAAGCAGTCATACGCCAGACCAAGGGGGTCACCAACCATGCCGAGACGGTGGATGGCCTTCATGTTGTTGTAACTTCGGCAATATTCAGTTTCCAGGACGATGTCCGTATTCAAGTCATTCCGCTGTCATCCCGGCAATCGACCCTGGCCCTTTATTCAGCGTCAAGAGTGGGATACTGGGACTTGGGTGCGAACCGGCGAAGGGCCGAGGACTGGCTGGCCCGTCTGCAGATCGTACTGTCCGCTCCCCAACCGTAATTCAGGGTGCCACCGCGGGCGCGGCGCGGCACCAGCAAGCTCCTTCACCGCGCCTTATCCACTGGCTGAGTACCCATGAATACCGAAAGTTTTATCCCGGGCAAAGATGCTTCGCTCGAATCCACCATCGCCACGATGCAAGCCAAACTGGCTGGGCGCGGTTTTTACCTTGATGAATCGTCGTGGCTCAACCCCGTCGAATCGATCTGGTCCGTGCATGTTCGCGACCGCGAATGCCCGATGCTGTTTGCCAACGGCAAGGGCGCAACCCAACTGGCTGCGCGCGCCAGCGCGCTCGGTGAGTTTTTCGAGCGTTTGGGTACGCACTACTTCTGGACCCATTTCCACCTCGGCGCGACGCGCGCCAAAGGCCCCTTCGTGCATTATCCGCAGGAACGCTGGTTCGCGCCTACGGATGACGGCCATTGGCCGAAGGAGCTGCTGAATTCCGAACTGCATGCGTTCTACAACCCGGATGGCGACATCGACGGTGAAGTGCTGGTTGATCTCAATTCCGGCAATGTCGGGCGGGGCATCTGCGCACTGCCCTATAAACGCCTGCGTGACGGCGCCGACACCTGGATACCCGTCAACATCATCGGTAACCTTTACGTCAGCAACGGCATGGCGGCGGGCAATACGCCGATGGAAGCGCGGGCGCAGGCGCTGTCGGAGATTTTTGAACGCCATATCAAATACCGCATCATCCGCGAAGGGCTGAGCCTGCCCGAAGTGCCGGAGGACGTGATTGCGCGTTACCCCGGCATTGCCGCCGGCATCAAGGAGCTGCGCGAAGCCGGGTTCGGCATTCTCGTGCGCGACGCCTCGCTGGGCGGGCGTTACCCGGTGATGAACGTGACCCTGCTGCATCCGAAAGACCAGGGCGTGTTTGCCAGCTTCGGCGCCCATCCGCGCTTTGAGATCGCGCTGGAACGCGCGCTGACCGAATTGCTGCAAGGGCGCGCGCTGGATGCGCTCAGCGGCTTCCCCGAAGCCGGTTTTGACATGGAGGAGATTCAGCTTGCCTCCAATCTTGAAATCCATTTTGTTGATTCCAGCGGCGTGATCAGCTGGAATTTTCTCGGCGACAAACCGGATTTTCCGTTCGCCGACTGGAATTTCAGCAACACCACGGCTGAGGACTATCAGTGGTTGTGTGACTGCATCAAGACGGAAGGCCATGACATCTACGTCGCTGATTTCGCCGAGCAGGGCGCCTACAGCTGCCGCATTCTGGTGCCGGGCATGTCCGAGATTTACCCGGTTGAAGATCTTGCATGGGAAAACAACAGCATCGGCAATCGCATACGGCCGTCGCTGGTGAAGCTGCCCGACCTGAGTGATGATGAATCACGCGCCTTGCTTGATGACCTGCAGACCATGAATCTCAATGATGAACGGCCGCTGTGGGAGATCCTCGGCCTCGCCGTGCCGCTGGATACGGTATGGAAGGAACTGCGCATCGGTGAACTGAAGACGCTGCTGGCGCTGGCCATCGGCGATGAAGAAGCCATTCGTGAAGGCTGCGACTGGGTACGCCATTTCCGCGAAATGAATCCGGCCCGGCATCAGGTCTACCGCTGCATCGAAAACCTGCTCAACCTGGGCGATGCGGCGCATTACCTTCGTTCGCTGAAGCTGTTGTATGGTGAGGAAACCGTCAGGCAGGCGCAGGCTTTGCTGGACCGGCGCGAACGGTTTTTCGGACTGGATTCGCTGGGGCCGGACATGGAAGGCAGTGCCATGCACCAGACGCTGTTGAAGGCCTACGACAAACTTTTTGCAGCGGCTTAAACCGGGAAGTACAGGAGGTTCTGATGGCGCAGAACAATGACCGGCTCGACAAGGTAATCCTTGATGCGCGGCGTGCGGCCGACAAGCGTGATGAAGGTTATCGCGCGCAGGCGCTGAAGCTTTATCCGTGGGTGTGCGGGCGCTGCGCTCGCACCTTCACCCACGCCAATCTGCAACTGCTTGAAGTTCATCATAAAAACGGCAATCACAACGACAACCCTGCGGATGGCAGCAACTGGGAGTTACTGTGCACTTATTGCCACGAGCATGAACATTCGAAGATCAAGGATAACGCCGGGCGCACAGCGGTGGCGGGTGCCCTTCCTGCGGCCACATTCAATCCGTTTGCGGACCTGAAGGCCAGGCTCGAAGGCAAGGGGCGGGAAGGAGATGAGTAACGGTCCCGGTTGCAGCGCTTAGTTCGGCAGCTGGAAGCCTTTTTTGCGGAAAAGGTTCAGGCAGGCATTGACCGCGCTCGTGTCGTACAAAATTCCGCTGCCGCTCTCAATCTCCGCAAGGGCACGATCAATGCCCAGTGATGCGCGGTAAGGACGGTGCGATGACATCGCCTCGACAACATCGGCCACTGCCATGATTCGTGCTTCAGGGATGATCTGGTCTCCATGAAGGCTGTTCGGGTAACCGCTTCCATCCCGTCGCTCATGATGTTGCAGCGCCACGGTAGCAACTGGCCAGGGCCACTCCATCCCGCACAGTACATCGTGGCTGGCTTGGGTGTGTGCCTTGATCAATTCCAACTCGATTCTGCTGATCCGGCCGGGCTTGTGCAGGCAGCAGGTGTGATCAGGGATAGGCGTTTTCCGGGCGTCCTTTGGTCAGGAAGTGGTAATAGCTGCTGATGAACAGGTTCATCCGGTAATAATTGCGCACGTCGCGGTATTGCTCGAATTTGACGTTTTTGATGATGTCATCACGGCTCATGCCCTTGGCCACGGCATCGCGCATGCCGCGGTCAAAGTCTTCGAGCATTCTTGCTTCGTGCAACACATCAGCCTTGGCGCCGATGTCGCCGTGGCCACCGAGATAGACATCAACATCCATCGCTGCGAGTTTGCGCAGGATATCGACCCATTGCGACATGGAAGGGGTAAACGAAGGATTGGGCCAGCTGTTCTTGGAAAACGGGCCGCCGGCGAAAATCACTTTTTCTTTCGGGAAACGGACGAAGGTATCGCCGGGATTCTGGCCGGCGCCCAGGTAAAGCAGTTCCACCGTACGCCCGCCAAGGTTCAGCGTCAGGCTGGAATCGAAAGTCAGGTCGGGCAGCACCAGCGTGACTTCCTTCGGGTCGAAGTTGCGTTGTCTGAAATAGCCTTGGCGGCGTTTCTGCTCCAGGCCGTAGAGCGATTTCATCATGCCTGCAGTATCGTTGTGGGCGATGAAAGTCGCACCTTCGCGCTTGAACACCGAGTTGCCGAAATAATGATCGCCATGGGCGTGGGTGTTGACCACCCAGCGGATCGGTTTATCAGTGGTTTTGCGGATCGCCGCAAGCAGTTCTTCGGCGCGCCGGGGGTGCTGTCGCGTGTCGATGACCAGCACCCCTGCATCGGTAACCAGCCAGGCGTTATTCGATTCCTCATGGTGATACTGGAAGAACAGTCCGGGTGCCACTTCGGTGACCTTGATCGGAATGTTTTTTTCTTCCACCTCACCGGCGCCGCTGGCCTGCGCACGGACGCCGCCGGCCATGGCCAAAATCATTGCTGCAAAAATCGCCATCAAAATGTTTTTCATTATTGATCCTCTCAAAGTCGTCGCGGGAAATCAGTCCCTGGGTCCATCGATGCTCATCCCGCCGGAACCCATGCCCATGAACACGAACAGCGTGCCGATGATGGCGAGGTTCTTGAAGAAATGATGAAACTGGTTGACGAACTGTGCTTCCGGATAAGCCCAGAAACTGTGGAAGTACAAGGTTGCCGGAATCATGAAAAGAATCAGTGCCAGCGCCGCCTGCCGTGCCTTCCATCCGACCAGCAGCATCACGCCGCCCGCAAGAAGGATCACGATCGCTGGCACCAGCAGGATTTCCGGTAGCGGTATCGCCTTTGATGTCATCAGCTTGACCGTCTTGTCGAAGTGGAACAGCTTGTCGATACCGGACTGCAGGAAAATGGTTGCGATCAGAATGCGGCCGAACAGTACTCCCCAGGTCTGTGACAGTTTGCACATAGTATTCATGTTGTTTTTACCCTATGCCGTATGCGTCAATGAGTCGATAGCAGCCTAGAACTTGTCCTGATACACCACGCGCCCCCCGACCATGGTCATCAGTGGTTTGATGTCCTTGATCTGGTCGGCAGGCACCTTGAAGTAATCGCGGTCCAGCACCAGCAGATCGGCGTATTTTCCCGGCGCCAGCGCACCGATGTTGTTTTCCTGAAACAGGATGTAGGCGTTGTTGCGTGTATGTGCGATCAACGCTTCTTCGCGGGTGATCGACTGACGATTGACGTGATGCCCGCCGATCATTTTTCCGGTTACCGCGAACGACAGGGTGTAGAACGGATTCGATGTTGTCACCGCAGTGGCATCCGAGCCCAGTCCCCACATGATGCCGCTGTCCTGCATGCGGCGGAACGGCGGCATGTCCCATGCCGCTTCGCCATGTACACGATGCATCAGCACACCCTGGATCAACGGCCGGCTGTGGATCTGCGCGTTCATGCCCAGCCTTTTCATCCGCGCCAGTTGCGCGTCAGTGATCTGGTCAAGATGCGAGAACGACCAGCGCAGACTGCGGATCGGCACATCCTTGTTCAAGGCCTCGTATTGTTCAAGGAAGGCATCAATGACATTGACCATTTCGACGTGCGAGTTGAGGTAAATGCCTTTTTCCGCAAGTGCGCGTGTGATGCGCATCATTTGCGCCAGGTCTTCCGGCTTGGTGTTGCCGCCTCGCGCGAGCAGTTGTGTGGTCAGTGGCCGGTAAACCGTCTCGCCCCAGCCGATATGGTCGAAATAGTCGTTGCCCTGAAATGGTTTCAGCGAGGGGATTTCCAGCAATACCTTGTCGACTTCAGCTGGATTTACCGGCTGGCGGATCGTGGTCCAGAACACGCGCACGTTCAGTTCATCACGGTCCGCAAGGATCTGGTACGGCTCATAGTGTTTTGGACCCATTCCGCGGCCGCCAGCATCGCCCCATGTGGTAATGCCCAGGCTATTGAGGTAGGTGGCGAGCTTGCGCGTATTGTCGAGCCAGGCGTCGCGATCCTTGAGCGGTATCTTGGCGGCGACAAACGCCACACCGCCTGCGCCGCGTATCACGCCGGTGATTTTTCCAGAGGCATCCTTCTCGATGGTGCCGCCTTGGGGGTTGGGCGTGCTTTCATCGATTTTTGCCATCTTCAGCGCACTGCTGTTCAAATAGCTGTGGCGGTAGATCGATTGCAGAACCACCGGATTGTTCGGCGCAATGGCGTCGAGTTCGGCCAGCGGGAAGCCGCGTACCTCGTCGGTAAACTGCTCTTCCGACCAGCCGCCCAGCACCACCACCCATTCCCCCGGCTTTTTGGTGGCGAGACGTTCGCCCAGCATTTTGATGGCCTGGGCCCGGGTGGTGACGCCGTCGAAGCGTAACTCGTCATGTTCCGCTGCACGGATCCAGTGCGAGTGGTTGTCGATCAGCCCCGGAATCACCGTGCGCCCCTTGAGGTCGATCACCCGGGTCGACGTGCCGGCATGTTTGCGAACGACGTCGTTGCTGCCGGTGGCAATCACGCGGCGATCCTTGATCGCCAGCGCCTGCACCATTTTGAACTGGTCATCAACCGTAGCGATCTTGCCGTTGATCAGTATCGTGTCTGCGCTGCCGGTGCCTTGTGCTGCTACTGTCAGCGAAAGCATTGCCAATACCAGCAGGCCAGCTGCTTGAAGCTGTTTCATGGACTCCCCCTTGTGGAACATCGGAACTTAGATTGTTGCAGTAACACCCAAGTCAGTTTATGACTGATCTTTTTATGGAGCTACATTAAATTAATGCCAAGGGGCTTGCAACGAGGTTTACGGTTACTGCTCAAAAGTCGCCCGCGACCCCGGCGCATACATGTGACAGTGGCGGCTTTATTGCATCGCAGTGGCCGTTGCAGTGGTCTACACGCAGGAAAGCAATTTCTGTCACGCAAGATCAACTTTGAACAGATATCCGGTTTCTCCAGATCCAAACACTGAAGTCATGCCGATGACAAATCCTTTGACCAGCGGCACTGGCGGGATCAAGACGAATTAACCGGTCGGCACGAATTTCTGCGGATAACCAGAAAAAACCCCCGCTCCGGCGGGGTTTTTGTTTGTGCTGTTTATGCATGCCGGGCCGTTGTCTCTGCGGGCGCTCGGAATGAGCAACTTACTCAAGACATCGGCGGATCCTCAAGGAGTTTCGCCATGCACTGCCCGATCAAGCTGCTTTTTTCTCATTCAGTGAATGCAGCCGGCTTAAAGCCTCGCCGTAGATGTACAGGGCCTGTTTCATGACTGAACTTTTGTCTTCGGCGTTTGAAGATGTGGTATCCAGTTCAATCATCAACTGCCGGAACCGTGCCCTCAGTTCATTGATCCCGGTTATCGGTTGCGTGGCCATGTGCCCGATGCGGTGGGCGCCGCATTGCAGGGTTTCCAGGTAGCCGGCGAACAAGGAATAAATCTGCTGATCGGAATCAGAGTTGCGAATCGCGCTGTCTATCATCTTCGTCCCCGTACACGAAGTTGGCTGTTCAGGCAGCCTGGAGGAAAGGTTTCAGGATGCCCACCGTGTTCTGCCAACAATACTGTTTGCCGGCGCACGCAACATCGGATATCACAACCAATTTCCATAGTATGTTCATCCCGCGCCGGTGCCGGGTTTACGCTAGGCAGGCTGCAAACAGGACGAAGCAAAAACAAACCCCGCCGCAGCGGGGTTTGTAGCAGAGCTGGTTTGGTTACGCGGCCAGCTGTTTGCGGCGCCGTCCGACCCAGCCCATCAGGCCAAGGCCAAGCCCCATCATCGCGTAGATTTCGGGTTCGGGGATGGCGGGTGTGAAGTTCACGCCAACCACATAATCTTCCCAGTCACCCAAAGTGGAAGCACCGGCACTGTCGTTGTAGCCGATCACGTATTGATAAGTGCCGGCGCCAGCGCCGCTGCAGCGCCGCTGTTGACGGTCATGTTGGTGCCGATCAGGCCGATGGACGTGCCGGGTGCCCAGGCGCCACCGTTGATCGCGAACTTGCCGGTATTCCCTTCAAACTTGAAGCTGATGGCGCCGATGGTATCGACGAAAGCGCTGGCCTGCGTGCCGATCGGATTCTCGGTCAGCATCTGGGTGGCGCCGATAGTCAGGTAGAACTTGTTGTGGAAACCGGATTCCTGGCCGATGTAGGTGAACGTGATCGTTCCCTTTTCGTTGGTTTCCAGCGCGCCGAGGCTCACGCTTGTTCCTACTGCATAGAAGGGCAACGTGGCGACGTTGAACGCTTCGGTGCGGTTCGCCGTCGCCAACTGGTTGAACGACAGACCCGCGTTGGCGAGGCCGGAAACTGCAAGCAGGGCAACAGCCAGAATTCCGCGTTTCATGATGGATCCTTTTCAAAAATCAGGGGTCCCGCAGGGCGAACCCGATAAATTCTTACGTGCCTATCATCGCTTCCGGGCTGTTCGCATTCCATGCGCTAACCATCCTGTTTTTGATGGTCGAATCCTCCTGCATAAAAACCGTTAATAATCAATTATTTGGCAACAGGGCAGGTTTGGTCTTGGGTAAACCGCGCTCAATCCAACTTGATATTGGCGGCTTTGACCACCCGCGCCCATTTTGCGAGTTCGCTGCGCATGTATTTGCCGAGTTCTTCCGGCGTGCTGCCTTCCGGATCCACGCCGGCCTTGGTCAGAAAATCGCGGATGCCCGGGTCAGCCAGCACCTTGCGAAATTCTTCGTTCAGCCGCGCGATGATGTTCTGCGGCGTACCACGCGGCGCCAGCATGCCATACCACACGCCGGAGTCGTAACCCGGCACGCCCGATTCAGCCACTGTCGGTACATTGGGCATGCTGCTGACGCGTTTGGTTGTGCTCACCGCAATCGCGCGCAGCCGGCCGGCTTCGATATGTCCGGCTGATGCGATGGGCGTTGCAAACAGCAATTGCGCCTGTCCGGAGATGGTGTCTACGAGGGCAGGACCGCCGCCCTTGTAGGGCACATGCACGAGTTTGATGCCCGTCATGTTATTGAGCAGCTCGGTCGCAAGATGCGCCCCCGATCCATTTCCCGATGAGGCGTACAAAATGTCGTTCGGGCGCTTCTTGGCGATGCTGATCACGTCCTTCATCGTTTTTGCCGGGAACGACGGGTGCGCTACCAGCAGGTATGCGCCGTTCGCGAGCAGCGTGATCGGCTCAAAGTCCTTGATCGGGTCGTAGGGGATTTTCTGGTATAGCGCCGGATTCACGGCAAGCTGTGCAGTCAGTCCCAACACAATGGTATAGCCGTCGGGTGCCGCACGGGCCGTGGCTTCCATGCCGATGTTGCCGCCTGCGCCGCCACGGTTGTCCACGATGACCTGCTGGCCGGTGTTTTCGGTCATTTTCCGGGCCACCGGACGCGCGATGGTATCGCTGCCGCCTCCGGGCGGATAGGGCAGTATCAGGCGAATTGATTTACCCGGAAATGTTTGCGCCAGCACCGGAGATGCAGTCGCAGCGATCACGGCGGCAGCCGCCAGAAGCGGCAGGCAGCGGAATGATTTCATGCTGTATTCCTCCTTTATTGATTTTCGAGGCCGCCGGTTCAGGCGCGACCTTCATGCGAGCTGATGGCAATGACTGCGCGTGAATGGGTGCGATTGCTCCAGGCATGGCGCACGCCTTTCAGCAGCGCGACCTCCCCGGCCTTGAACGTGAGTTCCTGATCATCCAGCAATAACACCAGTTCGCCCTCGAGTACCACACAATAGTCGAAGGTCGCTGTTTTTTGCAGATAGGGGTGTTTCGCGCCGGCATGCCATGCCGAGGCATTCGGCGAACCCATGCGGGTAAAGAAATTCCGGGCATCCTGTTCCGTGACCTTGCCCTGCCACCCGGCATCCGGCGGCAGGATGTCCACACGGAAATTCGTTCCTCCATTTTTCGGTTCCATGGTCCGGGGAAGGTGCAGTGTTTCATAGACGATTTTTGCCGGACAGCTGTCGGTGGCCCACATGCGTTGCGATGCAAACCCGGGTCGTGCCGGATCGGTCAGAACATCGGGGCACAGGCCGTCGCTGACGATCACGCTTTTGCCGTCACCCGGACGGTCGATGGTGACGATGCGGCGGCTGAGTTTGATGCCGGGCGGCGGCGCGGCGGGTGGCAGCGGCTTGTCATTGCCCACGGCATTGCCGTTACCGCCGGGAAAATCCGCGCCGATCATGTCGAAAGCCATTTGCGCGTCGGTGGGGTAGGCCCATTCGTGCCAGGCGCCGACCTGGATCACGATATCGCCGGGCTGCATCAGCACGGTGCCTTCATCAAGGCGCAATTCACGGTTGCCGTTGAGCATCATGCCGTAGTCGACCGTCTGCGTTTTGTGCATGGACGATGTGTACAGGCTGTTGCCGCCGCGATCCCAGGTCCCGGTCGTCCCGGGGCGCAGCTTGGGCGGATGATGGGGAATGACTTCGGGGTCTTTTGCCGGATCGTAGTCAGCAGGCCGGCCGACGCTTTGCACCACGCGCATATGGCCGCCCCGGGGCTCTCCGGGGAATTTGTATTTGATCAGACTGTCGTCGGTTGTACCGCCCAGAGCCATCGGCGAATCGTTCCACACCCACAAATCAGTGTGTCCGCGCCCGGCCGACATGGATGAAGGGTGTGAATTCGGTGCCGGACCGTCGATCAAAACGCAGGATTGGTTTTGCGCATTGTTGCCGGCGACCAGGCGCCGGATGGGTTTCAGGGAGGACATGGGTTTCGCTTTCAGGAATTTCGGACGATGTCTTGCTTGGCCAGCATGATATTCAATTCCCGGGCATGAGGCGATGCTGCTGGCCAGCATGCGGAACAGGGTGGATCGGCGGAAATTTTTGTTTTCAGCGGCCGTCCCTTTTATCGTGGCGTCGGCGGGCTGATTGCCGTTACCCTAGCGACTTTTCACCGACAGCCGGATCGCCCGGAAAACCAAAACCATGACCAAGACATTTGCGCAACGGATTGCTGCAATGAACGCGATGTACAAACTTCCTGCCAGTGAAAGTCCCGTGCTGCCGGACGACGTCGCCGGTCGCCTGACCAGATTCAAGGCCACGCTGATGGACGAAGTACATGAAATCGACGAAATCGTTGCGCTGGCGCAGAAGGACGCTGATCCGGCCGACATACTGGTTGCCGTGGCGGATCTGCTCGGTGACGTGATCGTCTATTGCCGTTCCGAAGCGCTCAAATACGGCCTGCCGCTGGAGGACGTTCTGGAGGTCATCATGGACAGCAACGAAAGCAAGCTCGGTGCCGATGGCAAACCGATTTACGATGCCAACGGCAAGTTCCTCAAGGGCCCGAACTACTGGAAGCCCGAACCCAGGATCAAGGCCTTGCTCGAACAGCAGGCAAGCCGCTGAACGCGGTAGTGACATGAATAATACTCAAGGCCGGACGCCGGCCTACTCGGCACTTACCCGCATCTACGCGCGGTTGTATCGTTACAACCACCTCGGTGCCATTGTCGGCTGGGATCGCAACGCGATGATGCCGCCCGGAGGCAATGATGCCCGCGCCGCGGCCGAAGCCGAACTGTATGCACTGATCCACCGTACCCGCACCGATCCTCAGCTGAAGGCCTGGCTGGATGCAGCTGAAGGTGAACCGCTGGACGAACTTGCCCGCGCGAACCTGCGCGAGATCAGGCGCGACTGGCGTGATGCCAACGCTCTGCCGGAGTCGCTTGTCGAGGCAAAGACGCTGGCCGGGGCGCGCTGCGAACACGCCTGGCGCAGCCAGCGTCCGGCCAATGACTGGAAGGGTTTTCTCGAAAATTTCCGCGAAGTCGTGAAGCTGGCCCGCCAGGAGGCGCAACTGCTGGCGGACGATACCGGTCTTTCGCGGTACGACGCGTTGATGGACCGTTTTGAGCCGGGCGTGCGTGCCGCAGACATCGACCGCATTTTCGGCGATGTCAGGCAATGGTTGCCCGGCCTGATCACGCAAGTCCAGGAAAAACAGGTCAAAGAAAAAGTTGTCATGCCGGTCGGGCCATTTCCGGTTGCGGCGCAGCGCGCGCTGAACCATGAGGTGATGACACTGCTCGGTTTCGATTTTTCTGCAGGGCGGCTGGATGAAAGTACGCATCCGTTCAGCGGCGGTGTTCCCGAAGATGTACGCCTGACCACGCGTTATCACGAAGGCGATTTCACGCGCAGCCTGCTTGGCACCATTCACGAAACAGGTCACGCCCGATACGAGCAGAACCTTCCCCGGGAGTGGCTGGGCCAGCCCGTGGGTACGGCGCGCTCCTACGGTCTGCACGAAAGCCAGAGCCTGTCGTTTGAAATGCAGCTGGCGCGAAGCCGTGCATTCACCGGTGTGCTGGCGCCGTTACTGGTCAAACACTTTGGTGAACAGCCCGCCTTCCATCCCGACAATCTCTACCAGCTGTGGACGCGTGTGAAGCGCGGCCATATTCGCGTCGACGCCGACGAAGTGACCTATCCGGCGCATGTCATCCTGCGCTACGAGATCGAACGTGCCCTGGTGGAAGGCGACATCGAAGCTGATGACATCCCGGCGTTGTGGGACGAAAAAATGCAGGCGCTGCTCGGCATTGATACGCGCGGCAACTACAAGGATGGTTGCCTGCAGGACGTACATTGGACCGAAGGCGCGTTCGGTTATTTTCCCAGCTACACGCTGGGTGCGATGTATGCTGCGCAGTGGTTTGCGGCAATGCGCCGGGAGACGCCCGACCTTGATGCACGCATCGCAGTTGGTGATCTTGCCCCGGTGTTCGAATGGCAGCGCGCCCGCATCTGGTCACAGGCCAGTTTGTGGCAGACGCCGGAGCTGGTGCGGCGGGCGAGCGGCGAGGCGCTCAATCCAGCCTGTTTCCGCCAGCATCTGGAGTCACGCTATCTGGCGAAAAGATAATGGTTGTGCGGCGTCCGGCAACGGCATCAGGGCCGGCGGTACGTTGAGCAGGAAGGCGGATCGCACAGGATCGGCCTGTTTGCAGGCGCCGTCGCACCCGTTGAACCATCGACCGGAACAAGGATGCGACGGAGGTACCCGCGCTGGTCTCAGCGCACGATCAGCACGGGCGCACGTGCTGTCGCCAGCGTTTTCTGCGTGACTGAACCCAGCAGCAGGTCGGCCATGCCGCCGCGGCCATGAGAACCCATGACGATCAGGCTGCTGTGACTGCCGCGGGCATGGTTTGCAATCCGCTCACCGGGATCTCCCGTAGTGTGCATGACTTTGCATTTGATCTTCGCCTTGTTGAGCAGGCGGCGCGCTCCCCGCATGGCCTGGTCGAATTCCGCCTTGCGGTGATGATCAACCGCCGCTTTTCCGATCATCGCTGCCAGCCGCGGTGGCGGCAGGCTGACGTGCATTAACGTCAGGCGGGCGTTGTTTGTCAGCTGTTTGCGGTGCCGCAGCAGATAGGCAAGAGCCCTGCGCGAGTGGGGGCTGCCATCGACGGCCACCAGCACTTCACCCTTTGCTGGCGGCAGCGTTCCTTCACGGACTACCAACAGCGGTGTTTTGCAACCGGCGATCACTGCCTGCACCACGGAACCCAGAAGCAGGTTTCTCACCGCACCCAATCCCTGGCAACCCAGCACCACGAGGTCGGCGGCAGTGGATTCGGCATGACGGGCAATTTCGAGGCGGGGGTTACCCATCAGGTGGATCGGTTCGTAGGGTATGCCGCGGGAGTCGAAGAGTTTGCGTACGGGTTTGAATGCAGCCTCGGTCTTGCTGCGGTAATACTCGTTTACCACTGCTCTGCCTACTGCGGCGGCAGGGCGTGGCGGTATGCGCCCGACGACATGGACCAGATCAATTTTTGCATCCGGATCCGCAGGCCACAGGCGCTCGGCAACGTAACGCGCAGCATTCAGGGCTAAGGCACTGCCATCAACAGCAAGCAAGATTCTCATCGGTATCCTTTCCAGGGATTGCAAGGTTGCACGTTAACTACTGCTCATAAATTTGAGCTTGAGTTCACAAAATAAGTTCCCTTTATCGACATCTTTACAGACAAGCCGCCTGGGTTTTCGAATGCGTTTGCAACGTGCTGCCTGCGCCTGACTTCAACCGGCTTTTACAAGCTGCCATTTTTTTCCCGTTATATTTATTAATGGCAAAAATTTGATCTGGATCATTGTGATTGAGTGATTAACGGGTATTTTGAAATTTGAAAGGACGCATCGTCAGGGCACGGTGTTTCTGCTCGAACCGCATGTTTCAGAAGTTGACATGTTTGTTCCGGAAGGCGCATTCAACGCGCATCATCCAAATGGCCCGGTCATTGCTGCCAATGCTTCTTCCTCCGGCGATGACGATGTCTTGAATCGGCGGACGTCAAAATGGCTTTCCTGCTCAGGTTGCAAGCCAATCAGCCGGTATGATTTCCTGTCAGATTGGGGGCCATGCCTTCAGTTCCTGTTCGATTTTTCCGGCGTGACCGGAGCGTCGCAACAGGACAAGAGCAAGAGAAAAAAAGCCGGACGTTGCCTAAAATACCCCGATGAACAAGACCTTGCATGGGGAAGGCAAAGAGGTAACGGGCATGGAGTTGCAGCGATGCATGGATTTCCGCAACCGGATGTGATGGTTCATGATTGCTGTTGAGTTAACCTCATGTGATGGATATGACGATTGTTTTTCAGATAACAGGAGCGTGATAATGGCTGAAGATCCGAGGTCCTGCGGCAGCATTGCCTGCATCATCAATGCCGAAGGTTGCTGCTGGTGCGGCCTGAAATGGGATGGCCAGAAAATGGCCAGGGTGCCGCTTGAAAAACCCGCGGATGGCCCCGTCGGCAAAACACCGGAAACGGCAGGCAAGCCGCGCCGCAAATCCCTTCGTGGTTAAATGAGGGTCATTTCATTCACGGGGGTTGAGCCGCAATGAAACGCAAGATCATCGGAGGCGCCGTCGCCGCTTCGTTGCTGGTCACCGTGATCGCCGTGGCCGCACCGGATGTTTTTCGCGCGCCGGTCAAACTGCGCGAGGTCAGTTCAAGCCTGTGGGCGGAACCGTTCAAAGGCGTGACAACCGACGGGAAAGTCGTGCCCGGCCTGTTTGCGCTGGCGCAGACCGGTGTATCCACCGCACCGGTGACCAAGGCGGCCAGCGCATTTGTCGCAACCCTCAATGATGCTCAGCGCAAGAAGACGCTGTTCCCGGTCGATGACAGCGAGTGGCGGCAGTGGGACAACCGGCACTTTGCGACGCGTCAGGGCATGGGCTTTTTCGAGATGAGCGAAGCCCAGCGCAAACTTGCACTTGATCTGCTGCGGGAAAGCCTCAGTGCAAAGGGGCTCAAGGTGACCCGCGACATCATGAATCTCAACGGCACGCTGGGCGAAATGACCGGCAACTTCGAGGAATACGGCGAGTGGTTTTACTGGATCACCATCATGGGTGAGCCCGGCAGCGCTGCGCCCTGGGGCTGGCAGCTCGACGGCCACCACGTGATCATCAATTATTTTGTTCTGGGCGACCAGGTCGTGATGACGCCGGTGTTCATGGGTTCGGAGCCGGTTAAGGCCGAGGGCGGAAAATTCAAGGGCACTGAAGTCCTGCAAAGCGAACAGGACAAGGGGCTTGCATTGATGCGGTCACTGAATGCCGGTCAGCAGGCTGCTGCGCGAATTCGCAAGGACAAGGCGGGTGAGGATCTGCTGAGCGCGGCATACAAGGACAATCTGGTAATGGACTACGCAGGTATCCGCGCCAGCGAGATGACCGAGGTGCGCAGGCATATCAACGATACCTATTTCGGCTGGATCGGCGGCAGCGAGCCGGACGGGGTGTTTTATTACCGCATCCAGAGCCCGGTAATCCTGATTGAATTCGACCACCAGCGGCCGATTGCGCTGGCAAGGTCAAATGTTCCGACCCGCCAGCATATTCACACCATGGTGCGCACTCCCAATGGCAACGATTACGGCAAGGACCTGCTGCGCCAGCATCACCAGAAACACAAGCATTAATGTGGCAATGACGACGTTAAGGGCGGCGACCGATCCTCGTCGCCGGTAACGTCAAGATGCGGAAGCGTACAGCTGTTCTTGCAGGACGATAAAGAGGAAATTGAAATGCGCCGCAAAAGAACACCCATCATCATCGATGTTGAAGCCTCCGGATTCGGCAACGGCAGCTACCCGATTGAAGTGGGTGTCGCCCTCGACGATGACACCAAATACTGTTCGTTGATCCATCCCGCTCCGGAATGGGATCATTGGGACAACGATGCCGAGAAAGTGCATCGCATCGCGCGCGACATCCTTGAGACCTATGGCAAGCCGCTGCAGGAAGTTGCCGCCCATCTCAACAAACTGCTCGAAGGCAAAACCCTCTATACCGACGCCTGGGTGGTGGACAAGCCATGGCTGACCACGTTGTTCTACGAGGCGAAAATGGAAATGAAGTTCAGCGTCAGTCCTCTGGAAATGATCCTCTCCGAAGACCAGATGGCGCGCTGGCACGAAACCAAGGACAGGATACTGGCCGGCGTCGAGAAGCATCGTCATCGCGCGAGTTTCGACGCGTGGCTCATCCAGGAAACCTACAAGCAAACACTGGAAGCAAGACCGGAAGCAGCGTCCGCCTGAGTTTGCTTTGGCCGGGCCGTTTTCAGGTCTGCGTTGTTGTATCGCCGTCAGCTTTTGCCCTGCTCCGGTTTTTGCCTGGTTTCCGGCGCGCCTTCCAGTGGAAGCCGCCGGCTCGCGGTCTGCTTGGAAAACCGCAGTGTGTGTGTGGCCAGCAGCGTTTCAGCGAGAAAACAGATCAGTGCGCAGGCAAAACAGGCGATTCCCCCGAGAAAATTCCAGCGCACGAAATTGTCAGTCACTGAATTCATCGTGACATCGAGGAACAGGCCGGCCACGGTCAGACCGATGAACAGTGCGCAGAACACCAGAAATCCGATTGACCAGTTGACGACGGTGCCGCGCAGTCCGAGCCGGCGCAGTTCCCAATAGGCGGCATCTTCGTTCTTGATGCGTTGCGTATCGAGGCGTTCCTCGATCCAGCGGGCACGATCAATGATGCGGGACAGCCGTGTGGCCAGCGCGCCGATCATTGCCGCAACCGCAGTCAGCATGAAAACGGGGGCAACGGCGGCTTGAATGCCGTGAACAATGGTTGAATTCATGGTGGCGCTCCGGAGATTGTGGAACTGCTTTTAGGCCGTTCGCTGCGCAGTCGCTCACGGGATGTGGCGGCCGGCATTGCCCGAACGGGCTGTTACAACCGTATGATCAATGCGGTGCGGTTTCTTCGCAAGCGCGGGGAGGCCTGGCGGCATCTTCGGGCCGCCATGTCCTTTCAGTATGATATTACTGGCGATGGCTGAGCGACCGCGCCCGGAATCAGGTTTGATCGTGCGGCGCAGGGCAATGTGCCACGAGCCGGCCGCGCAGTGCCATGAATGCGAGGTGATTCGCCAGGGCGACAGTCCAGCAAATCAGGCCGGTCCAAAGCACGTGGCCGGGGTAATGCGCGCCACGCAGAACCTGGGTGGCTCCGCAGACCAGGCCAAACAGGAAAACCGCGAAAAAAATCCGCCTGCCATTTTGTTGCATCAATGCCGAAGCGGAAAGCAGCCCGGGCACAGCGAGTGCAAGAAACGCATAACCCGCAGACGCGTGTCCGCTGGGGAAGCAGCGCCCGGCACTGCCATCACCATGGCCCCATGCCCAGTGCGATACAGATTGCGCCATTCTGCCAAAGTCGGCCAGATCCCAAAGGCAACTGGTCAGGCTGAGGCGGAACCGGAGAGGCAAAAACGGCAGGCACTCGCGCAATTGCCCTCGGTAAGGCTATAGTGCGCATGACGGCACAAAAAAACAGACGCCGTCCCACTCACTGGAGGAGTAGCCTGATGACCACTGCACGTTTTGCAGCGCTCGCCTTGCTGAGCGCCACTTTTTTTGGCGTCGCTGCCGATGCCGCTGCGCAGGCCGACAAATATCCGGAGCGCCCGATCCGCTGGATCGTGCCCTATCCGCCAGCCGGCACCACTGACATTCTGGCCCGCATCATGGGGCAGTGGCTGTCGCAGCAGTTTAACCAGCAGGTCGTTATCGACAATCGCCCCGGTGCCGGCAACAACATCGGCACCGAACTGGCGGTCAAAGCGATACCTGACGGCTACACCGTGTTTCTCGTCAATCCGGCCAACGCAATCAATGCCACGCTGTACAGCAAGCTGCCGTTCAATTTCCTGAGGGATATGGACGGCGTTGCCGGCATCGTCCGGGTGCCGAACATGATGGTGGTGACGCGCGATCTGCCAGCGAAATCGGTGCCGGAATTCATCGATTACGCCAAAAAGAATCCGGGCAAGGTAAATCTTGCGTCATCGGGCAGCGGCACCTCGGTGCACCTGACCGGTGAAATGTTCAAGGCGGCCACCGGTCTTGATCTGCTGCATGTCCCGTTCAAGGGTGCCGGCCCGGCGCTGATCGAACTGGTCAATGGCCGTAACGTGCAGGTGATCTTCGACAACATGCCGTCGTCCATCGGTCATGTGCGTGGCGGCACACTGCGCGCACTGGCGGTGACCACTGCCAAACGCAGTACCGCACTGCCGGACGTGCCGACCGTGGCGGAGACCATCCCCGGCTTCGAAGCCAGCGCCTGGTTCGGCATGAGCGTTCCCAAGGGCGTGCCGCCGGCGATCATCGCCAAACTCAACAAAGCGATGAATGACGGGCTCAATGATCCGAAAATGCGCTCGCGCCTTGCCGAACTCGGCGGTGATCCGCTGATCGGAACCCCGGCGGAATTCTGGAAAATTCATGCCATGGAAACCGAAAAGTGGGCAAAGGCAGTCAAGGTGTCGGGTGCAAAGGTGGAATAACGCGAGCTCCATCTTCTTCAATAAAAACGGGGCCTCACGGCCCCGTTTTCTTTGGAAGCTGTTAAGGGTTCCGGCAGCGCATCCCTGTATTTTCAATCGCAAGACGTCAAAGCCGGATCACATCTTGATACATGCGTGGGCACCCCGGAACGTGAAGCATACAAAGCCGGCTGGTGAGGAATCTGTTGGGCGCCGGCGGCGCGGTCAACTCCGGACCGATACCCATGCAACGGGCAGCGGGCGCGCAGGCGGTGTTGCCAGCCCCCAGTTGGAGGGACAAGGCCCGATCAGGCAATAAGCTGCTGACTTTCCCGGCGGGGGCCTTCGCCATGAAGGACCGGTGCTGGAGTCGACGCATACAACAGTCAGGCCTGATGTCGGTCAGGAAAGTCGCTGAAAAAATGAAGGGCTGACATCATCGAAACATCGGACATGCGTTTTAGGCGGAAACCGGTTTAAGCTGCTGGCTGTATCCGCTTGGCTGTAAGATGTCCTACGCCTGCAGTTCCGGGCGGCGCCTGACGGGGGGTGTTATGGAATGGCTCAACATGCTGGGGAGCCACGCAGTCCGGTTGTGGCTTGCGCAGGCGGCGGTCATTTTCTTTCTGGTCAGCGGCGTGGCCCTGCTGGTCTTTGGTCTCAGCCTGATCATCAACAGCGGCGTTGCCCTGCGATTCATCGGCAGAATGAATCAATGGGTATCGTTTCGCGCTGCGACCAGGTCCATTGAAGTGCCGCGTGATACCCGATCAATGGTTCTCAAATACCGCTACGTGTTTGCCGCAGTGTTTGTTGCCGGCGGCCTATTTGTGCTCTACGGGTTGCTGACCCAATTCAATACCCGCGCCGCGATTACCCTGCTCGGACTTCAAGTGATCAATCCGCATGCGGCGGATTGGCTGGCCGAAAGTCTGCGCTGGGCGCTGGTTCTCGGCAATGCCCTCGCAGTGGTTGCCGGCATCATGCTGGCTTTTTTTCCGGCACGCGTCTCTGCGCTCGAGGCGCTTGGCGGCAAATGGATTTCATCGCGCCAGGCAATCAAGGGTGCAAACGACATGCATATGAAGCTGGACGGATGGGTGGCGGCCCACCCGCGCGAGTCAGGCGGCGCCATTGTTCTTGTTGCACTGGTGATGATCGGGTTTTTCGGGATGATGGTGTCCAAAGTCTGGTAATGAAGCCCGGTGCTAGCCGGCCTTTTGCATTGCGTTGTCAGTGACTTGGGTGCTTGTTCCAGGGTGCATGCAGAACATGCCCATTAACAAACTCTTACAAAATTGATGGGCTCATTGCACATGAAGTCGTGTCAGAGTTCATGAGGAGATCGCCAACATGAAAATGACCTGCCGCCTGTTGTTCGTTGTATCCGCGTTGACCGCGTTGGGCGGCTGCGTTGCCGTTCCAGCCCAGTCTGGCTATTACGAGCCTGCACCTGTGGTTTACGTGCCGGCACCGGTGGTTTACGGCCCGCCGGTTTATTACGGCCCTTCCATCAGTTTCGATTTTTATCGTGGCGGAGGCGGCCATGGTTATCGTGGCGGACGCGGTCATGGACATCGTTAAGTTTCGGGCACTGACCGCCATGCGCGGCACAATGATCGCTCTCTCGCTCCCGCTGATGCTGGGTTGCATGACCGCATCGTCGCCGGCCCTGAGCGAAGTCAGCGTCACGGTTTCGATTCCCGGCGCCAGTATCGGCATTCACCAGCCGGACTACCCGGAGCTCATTCCGATACCCGGTTATCCGGTGTACTACGCGCCACAAGCGCACGCAAACATGTTTTTTTACGACGGCTTCTACTGGGTCTATCACAATGACCGCTGGTATTCGAGCGTCTGGTATAACGGGCCCTGGGATCTGGTTGATCCCGTTTACGTACCGCTGTTCGTATTGCGGGTGCCGGTACGTTACTACGTCTATCCGCCAGCATATTTCCACGGTTGGGTGATATCGGCGCCGCCGCGCTGGGACATCCATTGGGGCCCGCGCTGGGTGCAGCATCGTCAAGGCTGGGATTACTGGGATCGTCGCGTCGTGTGGCACGCCGCGCCGCTGCCGGCATACCAGCGTCATTATTCCGGCGACCGCTATCCGCGGCGCGAACACCAGCATGCGCTGCGTGACGAACATTATCTTTATCATCCGCGTGATGCGGCGGTGCGCCAGCGTTATCACCAAGAACGTCTTTCGCCGCAGACGCATGCGTCGGCCCGTGTCGAGCCGCCCCGCCGCTACGAACTGCACCGGGAACGCAGCGACTTGGTGCGTGCCGCGCCCGTGCAAACTGTCCCGCAATCACACAACCCTGCCGTATCCGAACAAGGCCGCGCATCGCCGCTTGATGGGGGGCGACGTGAGCACGGTGATCGTGGACGTCAGGAGCGGGTCGCGCCACCGCCGATCCATAACAGTCATGTCACGCCGAACCCGCAGCCGGAGCAGCGGCCCCGTGAAGAAGTGCAGCGGCACGCGCCGGTAATGACCGCGCCGCAGATGCAGCAAGCGCAGCGCCCGCCGCAGCCCTTTATCCAGCAACCGGCGATGCAGCAAAGGCAGGCCATGGGATATGAAGCGGATCGCCGCCAACAGGAGCCGCTCATGCAGCCGTACCGGGAACGTCAGGGGCGGGGTAACGATCAACAGCGGGGCCATGGCGAGCGTGGCCGTTAACTGGCCGCATGACTGATGCGATGAATGGAATGGGGCCGCAAGGTCCCGTTCCGCGCTCTGTAGTGTGGCTGCAGCGGGTTGTAGCAGCTGTGGCCAACATGCCCGCCGGCAGACAACTTCCCCGGGCTTCTGCTGCTGAATCAGCGTTGCGCTGCAGGTGCTTCAAAAAAGAATTCGCGCATCATGAATGCCTCCAGCCCCGAATTGTCCTGGGCGCGGGCCGATAACGTGACCGTACGTCCCAGGCGCTGAGACATCCACAGGAAATCTTCCTTTGCATTTTCGCGAATGATGACAATCATCCTGCGTACCACTGCAATGCGGATGTCGCTGTTGTTGCCCCGCCGCACATCAATCAGCTGTTTGGTGTTGCGGTTGATATTGTTGTTCCAGCCGTAGAAGATGAATTCTGCGTGATCGGAACCCAGGCTCTCGATCTGGAACATGCCGCCGCCCTGTCTCGGGTCATAACCGAAGGTGCGTTCGCGCGTCGATCCGAGATTGCCGGCGATGATGTGCTGCCTGCGCGCTTCTTCATCTTCAACCGGGGTGGTTGCGGGTGCTGCCGGCGCAGCCGTTCCCCGGGCCCGCCGCCGCGCTTCAATGTAGGCATCCAGATCGCCTTCAACTGCGGGGCGGGGTGGTGGCGCCGGAACCGGCGCTGCTGTTGATGGCGCGGCGGGTTCCGGCTTGTTCAGTGCGATGACCGGCGGTGCGGGTGGAGGAGGTGTTGCGGGTTTCGGCCGCCGCTCCGGTTGCACGGAAGCGGATGCGGACGGCGAACGCGGTGGCGCAGGGATTACGGAAGGGCTATGGGGCACTGGCGGCATCAGCCGCAATGACAATGCGGCGCGGGCCTGCGGGTCTTCGCCCGAAGGCGGGAGAATGAGCGTTTTGTCCGTTTGCGGCGAGCCCAGCAGTGCCGCAATATGCAGGATGACCGACAACGCGAATGCCACCCCGATCCTGGGCACCACCACGCCATCGTTTCTGCTGCGGTAATCGTCGTTCCGGTCGTTCATCAATCCGTTGTTGCCTTGCCATGCTGGGGATTCCCGGACGACCCGTTAAAGCGGCCAGGCGCGATAGTTCTGCACAATACATCGCTTCCGGCCGCCTTGACTGACATTAATTCGCCGCGCGAGAGGGGCGGCGAGCCCCTGAGGTCAGGCGCCGAAGGTGTAGCGGCTGCCGACGTTCGAATACACCACCCTGTCCGGCATGTTCTGGCGCAGCATGTCGATGAAACGTTCGCCCGTGCAGTGCATCGGCACGATCACATCGGGGTTGATCGCCTGCAGTTCCTTCAGTGTGTGCTGCAGGTATTCCGGGTTTGCCGGGCCGAGGTGGAAGCCGCCCATCACAGCATGCACCTTGTCGACATTCGCCGCCTTCATCGCGCTGCGCACCGTGTTGATGATGCCGGTGTGGCCGCATGACGAAATCACCACCAGCCCTTTGCCTTTGACGATGTAGCAGGTGGCGTGTTCGTCGGGATGGCTGTCCTTGACCAGTTTGCCCGCGCGCTCGGCTTCGCTGAAATGATCGTCCACCACCAGCGAACCGCCGGTGACTTCCTCGAACGACGTACGCTCGATGTAACCCGAAGTGAATGCGCCTTCCAGCACCTGCGGTTTCGGGCAGCACATCGGCATCACCTTCTGCGCTTCAAGGGCCGCGCGATCCAGGGTGCACCACTCCAGCGTCTCGCCGCCTTCCTTGACCCATTTGGTGCGAAACACCGTTTCGCCGCCGACATACAGAGCGATGTCGTCGCGCATCTGTCCGCGGTGCTGTTTCACGAAACCCTGCAATCCGCCGAAATGGTCGAGGTGGCCGTGCGAGAGGATCAGGCCGTTGATCTTGCCGGGTTCGATGCCCAGCAGTTCGAAATTGCGATTGATGATTTCCGGCGTGTAGCCGAAGTCGAGCACGTATTGGGCCTTGGCGCCGTCCTTCTCGGAAGCCAGATGCAGCGACAGGCCCCATTCACAGGCGAACGTGCTCTCGGGCCGGCCGGTGATGCGCCCGACATGTTCGATCTTCACATGCGGATGCGCCATGCGCGGCAGAAAACGTTCGTAGCGCGAATCAACCAGTACGCGCACGGTCAGCGCATCAACCACGGGCGGGGTAAAGGGGTGGACAGCATTCATGGCAGACCTCCTCAAAGTCAGTACCGGTGAAAAACCGGCGGGAAACGATGATCTTATCCTAGCACTCCCGGCATGGTCTTACTGTTCGGAACGAATCGCCGTCGCGCCGGTCAATAGCAGAACCTGATGGGCTGTGCAGCACAGTGGCTGCTCATGCAGCGGTGTATGCATTCACGTTCGGCATGCAGACCATGCCGCTTGCGAACAGGCAAACTGACAGAGGAATACGGCTGATCATGAAAATCGCAGTATGGGTGGTATTCGGTATCGTGACACTGGTGTGGACGGCGGGCACTTTCATCGCAGTCAAACTCACGCAATGGGGCACAACCCTGCTCGCCAGCGGCAACATTGATCCCCTGAGTCGCGGTGTTGCCGAGTGGCCGCTGCCGCAAGGGCTGCCGCTGTGGCTGGACCCAGCGATGATCCAGATGCTCCAGCAGTATGTGCTGCTGTCGCTGGAGGCCATGCGCGACGCCCTGCCTTACATGAGCATGATGATGGGCTGGCTGGTGCCGCTGATCTGGGCGGTATGGGGTTTCGGCCTGGTGTTCCTGGTGGCGCTTGCGGGCGGGGCGCACTGGCTGATGTCGCAACAGACGCCAGCCCGCATCTGACGCGGGTATTCCGTCCGGCTACTGCACGGTGATTTTCGCCTCGCGGATCACCCGCGACCATTTTTCCAGGTCGGCGCGCACGAAGCTGCTGAATTCCGCCGGCGTATTGGTTGATGGAATCAAACCGCTCGCCGCGAGGTGCTTGTGTACCTCGGGCGTATGCATGAACTTCGCTACTTCGGCGTTGATGCGCTGAACGATTTCCGGCCGCACACCTGTCGGCGCGAACAGGCCGTACCAGGTGTTGATCACCAGTTCGGGCATGCCGGCTTCTGCGGTGGTGGGTACACCGGGCAGCGTCGGCAGGCGTTCCGGTACCAGAACCGCAAGCCCGCGCAGCCGGCCGCTGTTGATGAAGGGGATGGTCGCTGGCACGGTCACCATCACCATTTCCGCTTCGCCGCCGAGGATGTGCGTCAGCGCAATGCTGGCGCCTTTGTACGGCACATGCAGGATGTCCACTTTGGCGAGAGACTTGAACAGCTCGCCTGCGAGATGGTTTGACGAACCGATGCCGCCTGAACCGAAACTCATTTTCCCCGGATGCGCCCTGGCAAGCTTCACCAGTTCATTGATGTTTCTTGCCGGCACTGACGGATGGATCACAAACACATTGGGCACTGTCGACAACATCGAGACCGCAGCGAAGTCGCGCATCGTGTCGTAGTTGAGTTTCTTGTAAAGGCTGGGGCTGATCACCAGCGACGGGCTGGTCAGCAGCAGCGTGTGGCCGTCGGCGGGTGACTTGGCGGTGAGCTCGGCGGCGAGATTGCCACCTGCGCCCGGGCGGAAATCGGCCACCACCGGCTGGCCGAGGGCCGCACCGAGTTTGTCTGCTACCAGGAGGCCGAGGATCTGCGAAGCGCCTGTCGGGAATGCAACGATCAGGCGCACGTTTTTATCAGGGTACTTCTGCGCTGATGCCGGCAGCGCACAGGCAGCAACAGTCAAAGCCAGGCAAAACAGTGTTTTGTTGACAGACATTGCGGTTCTCCTTCCACGTTAGACAGTGCGCTGCGTGTTGCGAACCTGCTGACGCTCAAGCTCAGGGCGCCTCGGTCACGGTTTTTCCGAACAGCTGCATGAATTCGACCACCGGCACATGCAGCTTGCCGTTCACGTTCTGCACCGGCACCGACAGCGAGCGCGGATCAATACGCTGGTCGTTCGCCGCGACCTTGGTCTTGCCGTCTACGGTGTCACCGGCGTGGATGGTGCCGCCGACGCGAAGGAAGCGCTCTCCGGGTTTGATGTTCACCGCGACCTTGTTGTAGGTGACGGTCTTCACGGAAACCAGATCCTCGGGTTTCAGGTTGTAGGCATGCACGTCATAAACGCGGAAATCCGCAGGGCCATATATTTTTGCGAGATCGTCAAGCGCGACCGTCAGCGTACTGCCGCTGATCACCGGAGCATTGCCGAGCTGTACCGTTGATGTCGCGCCGGCGGCGGTTATCACCGTGGCGACGCGGCTGCCCGGCGTGAAACGAACGCTGCCGATCGCTGCAGGCGCCCTGCGGTCAAGGGCGCGCTCGAAGAAATCGAAGGTCATCTCGTAGAGCGAGGCCGGGCCGTAAGAGTGATGGCCGTTCTCAACGGTTACCGTGGTTACGTTGCGCATCACGCCTTTGACGTTCTGCTCGTACCACGGCTGGCAGGAGTTCCGCGGGTTGCCCGCGTAAAAAACCGTCACATCCGCCGCAAAACAGGACAGCAGTGTCGGCATGTCCAGGAGCAAGCCCTTGATGCTGTCGGCAAACGGCTTGCTGCTGCCGGGGGCGGTAGGCGCCATTGCCTTGAACATCTTGCCGTGGCGCAGAACAAAGTTCATTGTGCCTGCGGCGCCCGCCGAATTGCCGAAGATGAACATCCGGTGCGGATCGATGTTGTAGCGCTGCTTTACGAGGTGCAGCGTATGCAGCATCGCCTGTTCGCCGGGGCCGCTGCCCCATACCGGATTGCGCGTCCAGCCATTGGGCGACAGCACGATGTAGTTGTAGCGGTCGGCATAATCCTCGAACAGGGTGACGCCAGGAATCGGCGAGGGCTGGTTTTTCAGGTGGTCGTTCGGCCGCTCGAAGGGCGCGTTTTCATTGCCGGTGCCCCCATGCAGCATGAAGGTGAACTTGCTGGCCGCGTTCGGGTTGTAGTTCTTCGGCACATACAGCCGGTAAGGCAGGATGCGGTCCACTCCCATCCTGGCGTTGATGTCCTTGCCGTCGGCGCCGGCCTTGCCGGTATAAACATCGATGTCGCCGAAGTAGTAGGCAAACCACAGATTGCCAGTCCGGATCTCGCCGTTGAGCAGACCGTTCATGGTTTTCACGCGCGCCGGCGTGATTGGCGTATTCGGCAAGCCGCGATTGGCGTAATCCGGTTTGAACAGATCGTCGCTGGTGTCGTTCGGCCCGACGTGACTTACCGCGAGGTAGTCGCTGGCCGCATCACTGGTGATCGCCTTGCCCAGCGATTGCATGAAACTTGCAACCGGCACATAAATCCGGCCGTCTCGCTGCACCGGCGCAACAGCCAGCGTCGCGGCCCGTCCCGGATGCGTCGCCGCAGCCGGTGACTGGTCAATCACGTTGCGGTCATTGACCGGCTTGTGCACCGTCTGCGAAATCATCGCTGCCGCCTGCGTCAGAGCGTAGCGGCCTTCCCAGGCAATTTTTGTATATTCAAGCTTCGGCGCGCGCGAGCCCGAGCCCGCAGCCACATGCTTGCGGAAAAAATGATGCTGAACCGTAAAGCGCTGGTTTGCGGGATCCACCGTATAGCTGAAGTAGGGCGCGTAGATCTTGCGCAGGTCCGCCAGCGCCACCATCAGCACGCCGTCCTGCATGAAAGGCTTGTGGTCCAGTTCGTAGCGCACAATCGCCTCGGCGTTGTTGTAGCGCAGCGATGGATCAAAAGGGTAAAAGGTGTCGAAGAACACCGTTTGCCGGTGCGCCTCCCGCGTGTTGAACAGCACCGAGTTCTTGTCGTAGGAGTAATCGAGGTAGCCGGTGATCGGCCTGCTGCCCTGCTCAAGCGCGGTTGGCGTGGCCGCACAACCTGCCAGCAACAGCGCCCCGCACAGCAGCGCCGCCGTCCATGCACGATTGAAAACGAATGCCACCCAATGGCTGGATTGCCTGATCATCAAAGCCTCCTCTTCACCGGGCCGCATGGCAGGATTGCAAGCGGCGGCGGTCACGACTGCAACGGGATACCGGCGCGGGGCCGGCACGGATTATTGTTTTTGTGCGAGCGTAGTCTAGCGCACACTTTGTTTAACAGGCGGATCGGTACGGCATTGCATTCTGCCGCCGCAGCCCCGCAGGCAGGTGCACACCGAAGGCAGGCTTGTTATTCTTGCCAAGCACCGCCGTCCCCGCAAAGTGTATTGCCGGCAGCCCAGTAAAAAATATCAATAAAACAAGCATTTAAACTAATCCGGGTTTTGCTGCAGCCCGCCGTTCACTACCCCTCACGAACCAGGAGAACCCATGTCCCATGATCACGCAGTCCCCGGCAGTTGCCTCTGCGGCGCCGTCCGATACGAAATCAGCCCGCCGTCGCTGATGTTCAAATACTGTCATTGCACGCGATGCCGCAAAACCACCGGCACTGCACACGCGGCAAACCTGTTCTTGCCGGCGGGCCAGTTCAAATGGCTGGCCGGCGAATCGATGCTACGACACTTTGATCTGCCGGGGGCCAAGCGGTTTGCCGTGGATTTCTGCACCCAATGCGGCACGCGCATGCCGCACAAGGTCACCGGTACTGAAAACATGCTGGTGCCCGCGGGCACTCTCGACGACACACCGGACCTGCAGCCCGACAGCAATATTTTCTGGTCCTCGAAGGCGCCGTGGTATGTCGAAACGCCGCACCTGCCGAAGTTTGAGGAATACGGCAAGTAGGCCGGCCGGCGTCGTTGCCTTCCTGAAAGGGGCGGTCAGCGACCGCCCGTCATTAATCGATCTTGATCCGTGCCGCTTCGACGACGTTTGCCCAGTTGCGGAAATCGTGCTGGATGCGTTCACGGAATTTCTGCACCGTGCCGCCGGTGGGAACGATGCCCTGCGCGTCGAGGTTCTTTTTCATTTCAGGGTCATCAAGCGCCTTGTTGATCGCCGCATTGAGACGGTTGATCACGGCTTCAGGCGTGCCGCGCGGCACCATCGCGCCAAACCACAACTCGACCTCGTAACCCGGCAGTGTTTCGGCGACGGTGGGAATATCCGGAAGTGACGGCCAGCGTTTTGCCGTGGTCACCGCCAGCGGGCGAAGACGGCCCGACGCGAAATACGGCACTACCGGCAGGCTGGCGACGATCAGCGAAACCTGTCCTGACAGCAGATCAGTGATGGCCGCACCGTTGCTTTTGTACGGCACATGCACCATGTTGATTTTTGCCGTCAGGTTGATGAGTTCGGTGGTCAGATGGGTCAGGCCGCCAACGCCGCTGGAGGCATAGGTCAGGCTGCCGGGTTTGGCGCGTGCCAGTGCAATCAGCTCCTTCATGTTCCGCGCCGGCAGGGAGGGGTGTACCGTAACGAGGAATGGAGAAATGCCGAACTCGGCTACAGGCAGGATCGAATTCATCGGATCAAAGGCCGGCTTGTGTGTTGCAGCGCTTGCGGAAAAACTGCCCGACATCATCATGATGGTGTAGCCGTCGGGTGGTGATTTGGCGACGGCTTCCATGCCGATGATGCCGCCGGCGCCGCCGCGGTTGTCGACTATGAATTGCTGGCCGAGCAGCGCGCCAAGCTTTGACGAAAACTGGCGCGCCGTCAGATCACTGCCGCCGCCCGGCGCAAACGGCACGATCACCCTGACCGGTTTTACGGGATAGGGCTGTGACCATGCGGGTTGCGCAAATGCCGGCGCCAGACCGACGACCAGCACAAGTGCCAGACATCGGCTTGTAATACGGTTCATCGAATTCCTCCGGATGACAAATGATCCGCGCGGTCTGCTTTTTTTGAACGGCCGCTGATTAATGATCATATTAACGCAAGCAAACTGTCGTGCCGCAGGCCCGCAGGGAATTATGAAACAACATCCGGACTCTAAAATGGAGTCTTTCCGGATGAGCGCATGCGCCGAATGAGTATTGCGGCATGCCATGCGTTAATGTTCCGGCTGACTGTGCCGCCGTGCTGGGCTGACATGCCCGGCGGCCTTAACCGGAGACGAGGAGTGCTGAATTGAAACCCATCAAGTCATACCGCAACCCGGTATTTATGAACAGCGACGAAGCGCGGCCATTGCGCATTCTCGCCGAATATCTCGAGCCCGAACGCCGCCTTGCCAAACACGGCATCGAAGACACACTGGTGTTTTTCGGTTCGGCGCGGCTGAAAGAAGGCTCAACCTATTACGAAGCGGCGCGGGATATCGCCTTCCGTATGACGCAGTGGTCGAAAGGCCTCAGCACCGACGACCATCGACGCTTCGTGGTCTGTACCGGAGGCGGGCCCGGCATCATGGAGGCGGCCAACCGCGGTGCGTCCGAAGCGCGCGGCCGCAACGTCGGAATGACAATCTCGCTGCCGCACGAGGAATCAGCCAACCCCTACATCACGCGTGAATTGTCATTCCATTTTCACTATTTTTTCATGCGCAAGTTCTGGCTGGCCTATATGGCGAAGGCCATTCTCGTGTTCCCCGGAGGTTTCGGCACGCTGGATGAGTTGTTTGAAATGCTCACGCTGAAGCAGACCCGCCGCATGAACAAACCGATGCCCATCGTGCTGTTCGGCAACGACTACTGGCGCGAGGTCATCAATTTTGACGCTTTGGTGCGCCACGGCACCATCGATGCAAAGGATGTCGAACTGGTGCACCGCACGGATTCGGTGGACGACGCTTGCGAATGGCTGATGCGCCATCTTACCGAGGAGGCGCTGGGCAAACCCGGAGCGATGCTCTGAAGCGCCACCCCGCCGAGATCACGAAGGCTGCGCGCAGCCGAGGGCCAGCGCCTGAAGGACATCCCCTGTCCTTGCGTTCTGCACGTATGCCGCCACTGCCAGATCGCGCAGTTTCCAACGCGCATCCACGGCGAAGTGATGTGTCAGCGACGTCTTGCCCTGTGCGTTGACCGGCAGCGGACCGACAATGTCGCGCACCACAAAATCATGCGCCCGCATCAATCGTGGCGCTGCCGTTTACTGAAACGCCGTCCGGTGTCATGTTCAATGCCATCTGCAATGAGGCCCGTGGTTTTTCCCGCTGGAGTTCCGCGATACGGTCGGCGAAGTCGTCGCGAACAAGGCCGCGGCGATAATCACGCCCATTCAGCGTGAACTGCGGCGTGTAGACCACCTTCGACTGACTGCGCGAAGCGATGTGGCGCTGGCGTTCAGTGAAACGCTTTTGTGCAAACGGATCGACCCAACCGAGGTAATTCCAGTAATCAACATGAAACGCCAGCGCGATCACTCGATCATTGCCGTAACCACGCCCCGGCAAGGCGCTTAGCCAGCGGTCGGCCGGAGGGCAACTGTCGCAACCTTCGGAGGTATAAAGCTCAAGCAGCGGTACGCGGCGCTCACCACTGACAGCGGTACATTGTGCGGCGGCGGCTATGGCAGGCATCGACAGCAGAAGGCTCAACGCAAACAAGGGCAGACGTTTCATGGTCATTGTAGGTCGATGTTCTGGAGGCTTCCTTACATCAGCGACAGGCGGCGTGACCTTTGCCGTCATAAGTTCATAAAACATAATAATAACAATTAGATATCGAGTATTTTGCCTATTATGCCGACTCAAATTCTTGTGTTCGAGGCCAATCGAAGGCCAGTCGTCAGCGTTATAAACGCATTCGGTACGTTATGTTTGCGCTAGTGCTGCCGCACCAGAGATCTGACGTCCATAACAATCGCCCGAAGAAGAGAATCCATCATGAACCACAGAATCGGCATCACCCTGCTGTCGCTGTTCATCGCGCTGATCACCACGGTTAGCCACGCACAAAACTTCCCCACACGGCCGATGCGCGTGCTGGTGCCGCTCGCAGCGGGCGGGGGCATGGACAGTGTCTCGCGCAGCATCTCGGCGAATTTTGCTGAAGTATTCGGCCAGAGCGTCGTTGTCGACAACCGCCCCGGCGCCGGCAGTCTTGTTGCGCTCGGTACGCTGGCTGACGCCGCGCCCGACGGCCACACCCTGATGATGATCAGCGCCACCACCGTGATCTATCCCTTGCTCTACAAATCCCCTCTTGACCCGGTGCGTGATTTTGCGCCGGTGTCGCAAGTGAGTGCGCAGGGTTATGTGCTGGTGGTGCATCCGTCGCTGCCGGCGAAGTCGGCGCTGGAACTTGTGCAATACGTAAAGTCCAATCCCGACAAACTGACTTATGCGTCATCCGGCATCGGCAGCCCCATTCACATGACCACCGAACTGTTCCAGATCGCCACGGGCACGCGGATGATCCATGTGCCTTACAAAGGCATGGGCGCCGCTTACGCCGACCTCGTCGGCGGCCGCATCAGCTTGTCATTCGCCTCCATCATCTCGGCGCAACAGCACATCAAGGCCGGACGGCTGCGTGCACTTGGCGTATCCATGGCCAAACGCGCGCAGGCCATGCCCGAGGCGCCGACCATGGCTGAAGCCGGCATCCCCGGCGTGGTGGTGGTCAACTGGTACGGCCTGATCGCACCCAAGGCCGTGCCCCCGGCCATCATCAACAAGATCGCCGCCGAAACTGCCAGGGCGGTGAAGCTGCCGGCTATGGAAAAACACCTGATCACCGACGGCTCCGAAGGCGTGGGTTCAACCCCGGCTCAATTCACCGCACACATCAAGGCCGAAAGCGAACAGTGGAAGCGCGTGATCAAGCAGGGCGGGATCAAGGCGCAATAAACTGCCCGAACGATCCTGCACACATCATTGTTTCATCAATACCATCGGCTGCTGCACGCCATACTCGCCCTTTCGCTGCTGTGCGGCAGCCATGCTCTGGCCGCCGTTCGCCATGTTCACCTGCCTTATGCCAACGGCAAGGTCGATTTTTATTCCGAAGCGTCGCAGTGTGTGATCGTGTTCAACGGAATGATCGACAAGGCGTCCATCAAGGCCATGGCTGATGGATTCCGCCAATTGCCGCTGGCAGAGTGTTCTGAACGAATCATGGTCCTCAACTCGCTTGGGGGCGTTCCGGGCATTGCCTACGGTTATGGCGAACTGCTCAGAAAATACGGATTTGATACCGAGGTTGCCAGCGGCGGCCTGTGTTCATCGGCTTGCGCCTACCTGTTCCTCAGCGGGCGCAAACGCTTCATTGACGACAAATCCCGCTACGGCGTACACCAGCACACCCGTGAGGGCGTGTGCAGCACCAGCCTCACCGAACGCGAAGAACAGCGGCTGCGCAAAGTGGCTGATCCCTCGGTGCCGGCGCAGACCATCGACAGGCTGATCGAACTCATTGTTGCGACCGACTGCAAGGGCATGTCTTACGTGTCGCCGCAGTCACTGGCGGAACTTTCGATTGCCAATACCCGGCAATCTCAGATCAGCAACATCATACAAAGCGCCATCGAAACACAGGAACTGCAGGAAATTGAAAGATTCAGGGCGGCGGCGAGCGGGCCCTGGCGCCGGTCTGGCGGCGGCAAGACCGTCACCGTTTTTACCCGCGGCGTTACTGAACCGCCGCCGGGCGGCAGGCCGGCCGTCTGGGGGCTGATCAATCATGCGGCAGACCGGGTGCACGCGCAGACCGGAGAAACCTACCGCAGCTATGAAGCCCTGCACGAAGCCAACTGCGAAAAACAGACGCTCAACGTGATCCTCGCCTTCTATACCAGCGAGGCCATGGGTGAAGGGCGCATCGTCTGGAAAACCGGAAAGCTGCCGCCCACGCCGGTGAAACCGAAGACGCCGGCGGAGATCATTTACAAAATAGCTTGCGGGAGTGCGGCGTCGGGCTAATGGAGCCGGTGATTCGCAGTCAAAACGGCCAAGGCAACACCATAAAAGCTGCACAGGGTTGTAACAGCAGGACATCGGCATCCGCTTGCGGTGCCCTGAATTCTTTCAAGCCAGCGTACGTTGCACGAACCCGACGATCCTGTTCAATGCATCGATGGACGCCGGAACATCGGGCCGCTGCGGGATGAACAGCTGCTTTTCGCCTTCGTAAAGGTGCAGCTCCAGTGATCCGCCGGCCTTGCGGTAACCTGCAACAAAACGATCCAGGTCCGCGCGCGGATGGTTGTAATCCTGGGTGCCTTGCAGATAAAGCACCGGCGGCATCTTGATGGCATCGCCGCGTTCCAGAGCGATGGTTGTGCTGCCTTCCGCCATCGCCGCTTCATTGCCCCAGAAATTAAGATGATCATTGCCGACATGGTCGATCAGACCGGAGTCGCCCTGGGTTTTCAGGCGCTGCGCGTGGTGATAACGGCCCAGCGGATCAATCACCGGCCAGGCCAGCACGACGGAGCGCACCGTGGAATCCAGATTGGCGGCGGCGCCGGCCAGCGGCAGTGCAGCGTAGCGCAGATCCTGCGGTTTCATCGCCACCAGCATTGCGATGTGACCGCCGCTGGAGGTGCCGAGCAGGCCGATGCGATTCGCATCGCAGTTCATTGATGCCGCGCGCTGCTTGAACCAGCGCACCGCGTAATTCACATCGGCGATGGTGTCGGGGTAACCAGCCTCCGGCGGCATGCGGAAATCCAGTGCCGCCACCATCACGCCGCTTTGCGCGAGTTTCTCGTGGATCACTTTATTGTTGAGACGGGTGCCGCGGCACCAGGCGCCGCCATGCACTTCGATCACCAGCGGAAACGGTCCGGGGCCAAGGGGCTTGAACAACCGTGCAAGCAGCGGCTGGTCACCATGCCGCAGGTATTCAATGTCTTCGGTGTCGAACGCATACACGGAGGTGGTCATGAGGTCAGGTCTTTGACGGTGAGGATCGCGAGGAGAATGTGAGGGCTTGTTGCAGGCATCACTCGGGTTTGACGTTGGCAATGCGCATCTGTTCGGCGGTTTCGCGGAAATACCCGAGAAGGAATTTCCTGAATTCAGGCGGCGCACTCGCCACCGGCACATGGCCACCGAGGTTGTCGCGCATCTTCGGCGTTGAAACCACCTTGCCGTATTCGGACTGCAGCCGCGACACGATCTGCGGAGAAGTGCCTGCGGGCACAAACAAGCCGTGCCACGAAGCCTCGAACACCATGCCCGGGATGCCGGATTCGGAAACCGTCGGCAACTCCGGCATGCCTTCCCAGCGTTTTGCCCCGGTAAAGGCAATGGTGCGCAGGCGGCCGGCCTTGATGTGCGGGATCACCGTCAGCGGTGCGCCAAAGGCAACCTGGATTTCGTTGGCCATCACCGCGGTGATGATCAGCGCAAAACCTTTGTAAGGCACATGCGACAGTTTGGCGCCCGAGCGGGCGTTGATCAGCTCACCCAGCAGATGCTGGTTGTTGCCGAGCCCGCTGGACCCGAAATGCACCGGCGTGCGCGGGTTTTTCGAAAGCTCAATCAACTCCTTCATGTTCCTCGCCTGCAACTGCGGGGTCACCAGCACCAGATAGCCGGGCAGTGTGGTCAGCTGCGAAACCGGCTCCAGATCTTTCAGCGCGTCGAACGGCAGTTTTTTGTGCACGAGCTGGTTGTTGACGATGGAGGCCGAGGTATACAGCACGGTGTAGCCGTCAGGCAGCGCCTTGGCGGTGAGCTCGCCCGCGATGATGCCGTTGGCGCCGCTGCGGTTGTCGATGACGATGGGCTGGCCCATTGCCGCCGAGACCTGCTGCGAGAGCATGCGCCCCACGGTTTCCATGGTGCCGCCCGGCGGTTGCGGGAGCAGTAAACGGATCGGCCGCACAGGGTAGGCCTGCGACCAGGCTGCGTTGACAAAGCTGAGCGCCAGCAGCAACAGGACAAACTTCGCAGCGTGTCGCATGAAGAGCCCTATATGAATGTTGAAGTGATCCGGCGCCGTCATCCTGTTGCGGAAGAACAATGGCGCGCCCGACTGTGCGGGCCCCAGAAAATAGCAGAAGCAGGGAAGCGGACCAAACATCCTGAGCACATAGTGGAATTTCCTGCGCGACCGCAGCCAGATGCAGTGCAACATTAGCCATCACTGGCGGAACAGCGATTGACGGCATAGCCCTCGAAGACTAGTCTGCCGAAGGGCTTGCGGTCGACTGACCGGTTTGATTCCGGCAAAAAATAAAAAACAGCCGCCTGCCCAGCAAAAAACAATTCGGGTTTTACCTTTTACCCATTGATTCATTTGCCCAGGAGGATTCCGTGATCCGTATCGTCGACATTCCCCCCTACCAGCGCGCCGGTGTCAATTACGATCCCAAGGAGGGGCATTTCATGATGCATGACCTCGTCGAGAGCCTGCGCAGCAAGGGCCAGCTCGAAGGCGTGGAGCTTACTGTCGACGAGGGTTACCCCACCGATCACGGCGCCGAAACGCGCGACGATGAGGTGGTCACGAACATTGCCGTGGGTGTGGTGAAGCGCGTCAAGGCACTCTGCGCGATGAACAAATATGACGCCGTCATCACGCAGGCGGGCATCGAGCCGGGTTTTCTTGCGGCGATGTCGGTGTCAACGCTGCCGGTGGCGTACCCGGTGCACTCAGCCATGCACTTTGCCTCACTGCTCGGTGAAAAATTCTGCGCGCTGACCACCACCGATGCGCAGGCGATGATCGTCCGGCGCAATGCCCAGCTTTACGGGATGAATCACAAGCTCACCAGCGTTCGTTACGCCTCACTGTCTTCGACCGGCACCATGGTGCTGGTACGCAAGTATCCCAAGGGGCCGGCGCGGGCCAATGCTCCCGAAGTGAAGAACTTCGTCAATACCGTGGTCGATCAGTTCACGACCGCCATCGAAAAAGAAGGTGTCGATTCCGTGATCATCGCGTCGCCCCATCAGCAATGTTTTCTTGATGAGGTGCGTGCAGGCCTGGACGCGAAGGGGTACCAGGAAATTAACCTGATCGGCGCATTCCCTGCAGCAGTGCAGATGGCGCGCGCCATGGTGTCCATGGGCCTGCGCCAGTCGCCGCGCGCCTATCCCACGGATGCATTAAAAGCAAAACCCGCGTTCCGCTGAAACCGCGCGCCGGCAGGCGCGGTATGGATTTGTACTGTGATTGGTAACTTCTGATGAAAGGAGTGGAACCATGGCAAACATCCATCATTTCTGCAGCGATCACGCATTCAAGCCGGTCATGCTGCTGGCCTTCGTGGGATTCATGCTCGCGGATCATGCGCAGGCTTATCCCGTCAAGCCTGTCCGCATCGTCACCACGGTGCCCGGCGGCAGCCTTGATCTGACAGCACGGGTGCTTGCGCCCAAACTCGCTGAACGCCTGGGGCAGCAGGTGATCGTCGACAATCGCGGCGGTGTTCTGTCGATGGAAATAGTCGCCAAGGCGCCGCCCGACGGATACACGCTGCTGCTGGCAAGCGCGAGCCTGTGGACCTCGCAGTTTCTTCGCGACAACGTCGGCTGGGATGTGCTGCGCGACTATGCGCCCATTTCCCAGCTGGTGACCTCGCCCAATGTTCTCGTGGTGCACCCGTCGCTGCCGGTAAAAAATGTCAGCCAGCTGATCGCCCTGGCCAAATCGCGGGGCGGCGAACTGAATTATTCTTCCGGACAGACCGGTTCGTCGTCGCACATCGCCGGGGAACTGTTCAACCAGATGGCCGGCGTCAAAATCGTGCGCATCGCCTACAAGGGCCAGGGGCCGTCCATGCTGGCGCTGATCACCGGCGAGACACAGCTCAGCTTTCCCAACTCTGCCGCTGCGACACCCTTCGTCAAGTCAGGCCGGATCAGGGCGCTGGCCGTCACGACCGCGGTGCCATCCGCCCTGGCGCCGGGTTTGCCGACGATGGCCGCCTCAGGCCTGCCCGGATATGAGTCCCGTGCGGTGCTCGGCATGTTTGCGCCCGCTCGCACACCGGTGGCATTGATCGAGCAACTCAATGCGGAGATCAACCGCGCGCTCAATTTGCCTGACGTCAAACAGCAGCTTTTTGAATCGGGCGCAGAAACGGTATCGGGGACCCCGGCGGATCTGGCAGCCTTTATCAAAACCGACATGGCGATTACCGGCAAGGTCATGCGGCGTACGGAGCAGTAGATCGGCGCCCGATCCGGGTGCAAATGCCAGGCGGGCATCAAACCCGGTATCGTTACCTGCATACAGGCTCCCGGCGCTGCGCTATGATTTCAATGCAGCACCCATAAAAAAACCATCACTTGGAGGAAGTCATGTCGAGGACTCTTTTGCGGGCGACGTTTGTGGGTATCGTCGCGCTGTCTGTTTTTACTGCAGGCCCCGTTGCAGCCCAGCAGTTTCCCAACAAAATCCTGCGCGTCATCAACCCCAACGCGCCCGGCGGCAACAGCGACGTGCTGTTCCGTCTGCTCGCCCCGAAGATGGGCGAAGTGCTGGGCCACCAGCTGGTGATCGACTATCGCCCCGGCGCCGGCGGCAACATCGGCACCGAGATGGTCGCGCGCGCAGCGCCTGACGGCTACACCACGCTGATCGCAGCGGCGAGTTTCCTGTTCAACCCCGCGTTGCTGAAGAACATCCCCTTCGACGCGGAGAAGGACTTCACCCCGCTGGGCATCATCGCCGACATTCCCGCCGGACTCGCAGTGCACCCTTCACTGCCGGTGAGAAACGTACAGGACCTTGTCGCCCTCGCCAAACAGCGACCGGGGCAGCTCAACTTCTCCAGTTCCGGCCAGGGCGCGCTGGGCCACCTTTCGGGTGCGCTGTTCAACGCTACCGCCGGCATCAATACCGTGCACATTCCCTACAAAGGCGCGGGTCCGTCGATCGTTGACCTGGTTGCAGGCCACGTGGAATTTTCATTCGTCAGCATCCCGGCAATCGCCGGCCACCTACAGTCGAAGCGGCTGCGCATGATTGCGCAGTGCGGTGACAAGCGATTCGTTTCATTCCCGGATGTGCCGACCATGATCGAATCCGGCGTGAAGGACTTCGTCGTCACCAGCCCCTTCAGCTATCTCGGCCCCGCGGGCATCCCGCAACCCATCGTCAAACGGCTTAACGATGCACTGCGCGCATCACTGACAGACCCGAAGAATAACCAGTCACTGATCGATAGCGGCGCTCAGCCCGTTGGCAATACGCCGGCTGAACACGCGGCGGTGATCAAGACCGAGATCGCCAAGTGGAAGAAGGTGGCGTCGGCGGCGGGATTGAAGCCGATGTAAACGGCGGGGTGGAGGCGGCAGGTAACCATCCGCGAGCGTCCTATCCAAATCAGAACTGGCGTAACTTTCAGGAGGTTACGTCAGTTTTACGACCCGCTATATTAAATTTTATTTAAAAACAATAACTCACAGTTATTTTATCCGGATCAGCAAGTCCTGAAAATTGACTGGCCTGCCTTCAGCGTGCTGTCTATAATGCGATTAACAGTGCTTTTAAGGGTGCCCCCCAAAGCGCTACCTTAATCAGATATTACGAGACCGGAATGAACTCCATTTCAGCCAACGACCTGAAAACAAAAGGTGTCAGCGCAATCGAGCGCGCGCTGGAAGACCAGCCCGAGGTGTCACTGACGGTGCGCGGTCAGGCCAAATACGTGGTGATGAGCCAGGAGCAGTATGCGCACCTGCGTGAGTGCGAACTCGAAGCCGCGCTTGCCGAATCGAAAGCGGATCTCGACGCCGGCCGGTTCGTGAAAGAATCAGTCGAGCAGCACATCAAGCGCCTCGCCAAACTGGCGGTCTGAATGGCGTGGCAGCTCGTATTCACCGAGCAGTACAACCGCCGCGTCGCTCTTTTCCTCAAGCGGCACCCTGACGCCGCGGCGCAGTACACCAAGACACTTAAGCTGCTGGAAGCCAACCCGCATCACCCTTCATTGCGGCTGCATGCACTGAAGGGCAAGTTGTCTGGACTACACCGCGTGTCCATCAACTTGAGTTGCCGCATTACCTTGGTGATGGTCGTCACCGCCTCCGAAATCGTGCCCATCCATGTCGGCAGCCACGACGACATGTATTAGGGTGTTGCGTCAGGCGCGTCGGAGTCTGATCAAAAAGTACTCGACTTTGCTTCCTTCGGTCCGATCAGCGTTTGTGCTTGCCGACCGACCAGCCGTGTTGCGTGATGTGCTTTTCGGCTTTCTCGATGGGATGATCTTCAAGCGGAGTGGCCATGGTATCGTTCCAGCGGTTCATGAAACCAAAGTACGAAATCAGCGCGGTAATCTCGACGATCTGGCCTTCGTTCCAGTATTTTTTCATCTGCTCGAACAGTTCGTCGCTGACATCATTGGGCTGCGACGCCGCGGCAACGGAAAACTCCAGAGCGACACGTTCTGCTTCGCTGAACAGCGGGCTGGTGCGGAATTCCCATACTTTTTCGAGCTTTTCTGCCGGTATGCCTTGCTGGAGAGACCCCCCAGCGTTGTGCGCCATTCAGTAATGGCAGCCGTGCGTGCGCGCCACCACATAGGCGAGCAGCCGCTTCAGTCCCAGCGACACCTCTCCTTCGGCATCGAAGACGGCGGCGGACAGGCCGCGCAGCGCCATTACCAGCTTGGGCTTGCGCTGCATGATGAGCTGGCTATTGGCGACATAATGATTGGCAGCGAGCTGCTTTTCGAACATCTCTTTCAGTTCCGGTGCTGCGCCGATGGGCAGCGGTTCAAGTCTGGCCATTAGTATCCTTTGATCAAAGGGTTGGGACGGTGGAGTGAAGGACAGCATACAGCAGTATGCAGTGGTGATTACGAAAGAGTCGTGAGTAAACAAGACCAAGGTGCCGGGATTGAATTATTGGAAATGAAGTCGACTCCGGTACCTGTTGCGATACCGCATCGGCCGCATGCAGCAAGACTCGCACATCGAAATCGTTGTTGAGATTAATGGGATCATTGATCACAACTAACTGAAACAGTGGCAGTGGTCTAATATTCAATAAACTGGCGTTGATGGCATAATTTACGAGTCGTGAGAGTTTTGATTCATCGCTTCCAAAAAAGGAAATCATCACCTTGTAATTCCAGCTTTGCGTAACTACACTGAGTTACAGTGTTAAAACTTGCTGCGCCAAGTTGACCCAATGCCGTCAGCACTCAATAGACCCGAGGATCATGCGCCATGAAAACTTTTTCGATTGCCCATTCCTTATCCGTGCTGTGCCTGCTGGGTGCGGCTGCGACGCCCGCGATGGCGCAGACTGCCTACCCCGACCGTGCGCTGCGCCTGATCGTGCCCTTTGCCGCCGGCAGTGCGACCGACTCCTCCGCGCGCATTTTCAGCACACAGCTCTCCACCCAGCTGGGGCAGCAGATCATCGTCGACAACCGCGCGGGTGCCGGCGGCGCCATCGGCATGCAGGCGCTGGCCAAGTCCGCGCCCGACGGCTACACCATCGCCTACGCGGGTGCCGGTCCGCTCGCGATCAACCGCAGCATGTCCGCCAATCTGCCGTACGACGTCGAAAAGGAAATCCAGGCCATTTCGCAGGCGATCACCTCGCCGCTGCTGCTGGCCGTCTCGCCGACCTTGCCGGTCAAAAACGTCAAGGACATGATCGCGCTGGCCAAAGCGCGCCCCAACCAGATGTCCTTCGGCTCGGCCGGCAACGGCACCGTCGGCCATCTCGCGGGCGAGTATTTCAAGGCGCTCAGCAAGACCGACATCCTGCATGTGCCCTACAAGGGCGGAGCGCAGGCGACCGTCGACACCATGTCGGGGTTTGTGCAGTTTATTTTTGACCCGACCAGCAGCCTGGCCCCGCATGTCACCAGCGGCCGCCTGCGCGGCCTTGCCGTGACCGGACCCAAGCGCATCAAGGCATTTGCCAATCTGCCGACCGTGGCCGAATCCGGCCTGCCCGGCTACGAAGTCACCACCTGGGGCGGCATCATCGGTCCTGCCGGCATGCCGAAGAACATCGTCACCCGCCTCAGCGAAGAAGTGCAGAAGGCAGCCAGATCGGCCCCGGTGATCGAACGTTACGCCGCGCTCGGATCAGACCCGCTTGGCTCGACGCCGGAACAGTTCACCGACTTCATCCGCAAGGAATACCTGAAGTGGGCTGATGTCATCAAACGCGCGGGACTGAAACAGCAGTAACCGCGCGCAGCTCGCGCCGTCGCGTGCGGACTCAGTGCATGGCCACAAAATGGCCCATACGCACTGCAGTCTGCCCGCGATAAAGCCGCTTCGAGGGCATCACCAGCACGCAGTCGTCATACGGTGTGCGCACTTCGCGTTCGCCGTCCCAGCCGATCAGCGTGCCGGCTTCTTTGATGACTTCCAGCCCGGTGAAGATGCGCGCGAACCTGAAAGCTTCGGCGGTGATGGTCACTGGATGCGTGACTTCCACCGTCTTTTGCGCGGGCGGCGCCCCGGCGAAACGGAAAGGGCCGCGCTCGGGGTCGATGATGCCGCAGCGCGTCAGGAAGCGCAGCGTGGTCTCGCGCGCGACATCGACGGTGTGTTTGGCCCAGTGCTGGCCGCATTCGACCAGCAGCGCGTTTTTCGGGCTGGCCGCGTCGCCGAAGGCCGCGTAATCGCGCATGCGCCGGCCGGCCGCGTGCCCTGCATCGCAAACCGCCAGCGCCGGATAACCGACTTCCGCGGCCAGGATGCGGCCCTTCTCCAACGGCCCGGCGAGCACCAGCGGGTCGGAGGGATGCTGCATCGAATGGATGTCGAGCAGCAGGTCGGCGGTATCCACCAGCGGGCGAATCACCCGCGCGCGGCGCAGGTCAGCCGTATCGCGCGGGCCGTCGAGCACCTCGGCGGTCCACACTCGGTTGAAGTCCTCCTCGACCCAGCGCGAAGCTTCGGGCTGTGTCAGATCAAACCGTTCAAACGCTTCGACGTTGCAGAACACCATGGTCAGTTTGCCGCACAGCGGGCGGATGTCGCCGCGGAACAGCTCATCGAGCACGATCGCGCCGCAGATTTCGTTGCCGTGGGCCAGTGCGGTGAGCATCACATGCGGCCCCGGTTTGCCGCTGTCGATGGTGGTGGCGTATTCGATGCCGGTGTTGCCCTTGCGATAAGGGCTGATATCCGGGGCGCTGATTTCGACGGTATAGGCGTTGGGGTCGGTCATTGCGGTTTTGGTCATGGTGTGGGCAGTCTCAAGTTGGGGGCAACAGCAGTCGGGGGCAACCGCGGGCGGGTTGCAAGGCCGAGTGTAGCTCAGGCCGCGCCCCGGGATGTTCACGCAGCAGCGGCGTGATGGCCTTGGAGATCGAGCCGCTGTAAATGACGCTGCCCGGATCGCTCATTGCGTATGGCTCGGGCGGGCGTTCACCGGACGTCTGTTGAGAAGTAATGCAGGGTGGTTAAGGTGCCATACCCTTGACTGCCAGCCATCATTTTACTGAAGGGTGATATTGGCTTCTTTGACGACGCGAGCCCATTTCGCAACCTCGTTGCGTACATAACTGTTCCATTGTTGCGGATTGCCGACCATCGGCTCCGAACCCAGTCCCTCGAAGCTTTTTTGCATCGCTGCAGTCTGTACGACCCGGTTAATTTCCGTATTTAAGCGCGTCACTGCCTCCACTGGTGTTCCTCGGGGCGCGAACAGCCCGACCCAGTTGCGGGACTCAAAGCCTTGCAATGCAGTCTCGGCGAGTGTCGGTACCTCAGGCAGGCTCGCAAGTCTCGACGTGCTGGTAATGGCCAGCGCACGCAAACGCCCGGACTGAATAAGGGGCATTACCGAAGGTGCTGGCGTAAAAATCATCGACACCTGGCCGCGAACAACGTCGAGGTTGGCCTGCCCAGTGCCTTTGTATGGCACATGCAGGAGTTTCAGGCCGGCCTGGATACGGAAGAGTTCCCCGGTAAGGTGCGGCAAGCCGCCGGAGCCGCTGGAGGCAAAGGTCAACTGATCCGGCCTGGCCTTCGCGAAGTCGATGAGGCTTTTGGCCGACCGCACCGGCAAGGAAGGATGAACGACCAAAATGAACGGCACGGAAGCCATGATCGACACCGGCTCCAGATCGCGAAGCAGATCGTAAGTCAGTTGTTTCATCAAGGAAGGTGTCGCGGAAATCGAACCGGGCGCATTCAGAAGCGTGTAGCCGTCCGCAGCACTTCGAGCGACCATTTCCGCACCGATATTTCCAGAGGCCCCCGGACGGTTGTCGATGGTGAATTGCTGGCCGATGCTCTTGCCCGCTTCGCCCAGGACCAGTCTCGCGATTACATCATTGCCCGAACCGGCAGGGTAGCCAATGATCACCCGCACGGGTTTCGTCGGATAGCTCTGGGCGGCCGCATGGGGAACAACAGCGCCTGCAATCAGCAGTGCCGTAGCAGCGCTGCCGCAAAGGGATAGCATTGAATTCACGATTGAATGCATGATTTCCTCCGTCGACCGGCACACCTTATTTGGCGCATCCGGGGTGCAGCTTTCGGCGGCCGGGGCAATACCCGGTCGCCGCTTCACAGCTCATTCGCGTTTATGTTTGCCGATCGACCAGCCATGCTGCGTAATGTGCTTCTCTGCGACCTCGGCCGGATGATCCTCAAGCGGGGTTGCCATCGTGTCGTTCCAGCGGTTCATGAACCCGAAGTAGGATACCAACGCAGCAATTTCGACAATCTGGCCATCGTTCCAGTGCTTCTTCATTTCCGCGAACAACTCATCCGTAACGTCATTGGGCTGCGAAGCTGCGGCGATGGCAAACTCAAGCGCAACTCGCTCGGCGTCGTTGAACAGGGGGCTGGTGCGGAATTCCCAGACTTTTTCGAGTTTTTCCGCAGGTATGCCTTGCTGGAGAGACCCCCCAGCATTGTGGGCCATTCAGTAATGGCAGCCGTGCGTACGGGCAACCACATAGGCAAGCAATCGCTTGAAAGCAATGCTGACTTCGCCTTCGGGATCGAACACCGCGCTTTGTAATCCGCGCCAGGCCAGCACCAGCTTGGGTTTGCGCTGCATGATCAGTTGGCTGTTCGCAACATACTGCCCACTGGCAAGCTGTTTTTCGAAAATTGCTTTCAACTCCGGTGCTGCGCCGATCGGCAGCGGGTCAAGCCTAGCCATATACCTGTCCTCCTCAAGGGTTAAGATGTCAGCATTACAGGTTGGTGCGCCGTTAGTATATAACACAAGATGGCCAGACCCCGAGAACGATGGCCCCAAGATCATGCAAGGAGGACAGATGAATAAAGCAGCCCCCATGATGTTTGCCGCAGGACTGATGCTGATGCCGTCCCTGACCTGTGCCGCAGAATATCCTGCGCGGCCGATCCGCATGATTGTTGCCAACGCCCCGGGCAGCACCAGTGATATCTTCGGGCGACTCGCGTTCAACCGGATGTCGGAAATCCTCCGGCAGCAGATCGTGGTCGACAACAGACCGGGCGCCGGCGGCGTGATTGGTGCCGACGTGGCCTCCCGCGCGTTGCCCGATGGTTATACGCTTGGGGCGTTTACCGCGGCCGTGCTCACCATCGCACCGCATGTCCAGAAAAAAGTGCCCTATCATCCGGTCGACAGCTTTGCGCCAATATCGCTTTTTGTCCGCACCCAGACCGCGCTTTGCATCACGCCCTCCCTTCCGGTTCAGACGATTCAGGAATTCATTGCGTTCGGGAAAAGTCGTAAGGGGCAACTCAACCTGGCATCCGCCGGAGTGGGTTCGACCAGTCACTTGGGCGGACTGATGTTTGCCAGCATGGCGGGCATTCAAACCAGTCACGTGCCTTACAAAGGTGGTGGCCCCGCAATGGCCGCGATTGCGCAGGGTGAATCGCAATGGATACTTGGCCCCCTCGGCACCGCGATGTCTCATGTCAGGGCGGGACGCATCCGCTGCCTGGCGACGGCAGGTGAAGCGCGGGCGGTTGCCTCGCCTGAACTGCCGACCATTGCGGAGAGCGGACTTCCCGGCTTTCAATACACCGGATGGAATGGTGTGCTGGCGCCTGCCAATACGCCTCGACCTGTCATTGCCCGGCTCAATGCCACAATGAAGCAAACCCTTGAATCGCCGGATATCCGTCAGCTGTTTCTGGCGCAAGGTGAAGAGCCGGCTTACACCACCACCGAGCAACTCACAGCGCTGATCAAGTCCGACTACAAAGTCATGGGTTCGATGGTTACTAAGGCGGGCATCACGGCCCAATAGCGGAATGCTGTTGAAGCAGAACCGGGACCGCTGATGAAGGTCTGGCCCGGGGAATACCTGAAGTTTTTGAACCCTCAGGTCGAAGATCTGTGATGTGTCGTCAGGTCGGCGGGTGATTTAGTGGCGGACTTTTCAGGAAGTTTCTACGCAAAGTGCGTCAGTTCAGGAAACCCCCGGCGCGCCAAACTCCCGCTTGCAAACCTCGGCCAGCGCCGCAACGCCCTGATTGATTTCCTCGTGGCTCAGGTTGGCAAAACACAGTCGCATGTGGCTCTTGGCATGCGCCTTGTTCACCGACCACTCCGGCCCCGGGTTGATGGCCACACCCGCGGCCTGTGCCAATGTGAAGAGCTTCAGCGCATCCACGTTGTCCGGCAGCTTTACCCACAGAAAAATCCCGCCCTGCGGATCATCGAATTCCGCCGCTGCACCGAAATGTTCACGCAGCGCTTCCATCAGCGTCACCAGCTTGGCGCGCAGGCTCTTGCGCAGAACCGGAACATGCTTGGCGAAATGCGTCGAGCAGTATTCCGCGAGCACCATCTGCTCCAGTGCGCCTGAACCGGCATCGGTCTTGATCGCCAGCATGCGCGACAGGATGGACCACGGCGCCACGATATAACCCACGCGCAGCGCCGGTGCGATGGTCTTCGAGAACGAGCCGATGTAAATCACGTTGCCTTGATCACTCATCGCATACAGCGCCGGTGGGCGCTCACCCGACCAGCTCAGGTCGGCATAACAATCGTCCTCGAACACCGGCACGCCGTAGTCCGCGGCGAGTTGCAGCAGCACCCGTCGTCTTGCCAGCGGCAGGATGGTGGCCGTCGGGTTCTGCACCGTGGGGATGGTGTAGATGTACTTGGGGCGGATGCCCTTTGATTTCAGATCAGCCAGCGCATTCGCCAGCGCATCAGTGCGCAGCCCGTCGCGGTCGAGCGGGATGCCCACCGGCGTCACGCCCAGCTTGAGCAGGCGATTGATCGAGCCCTGATAACAATCCTCTTCGATCAGTACGGTGTCGCCGCGTGTGAGCAGCGTGTTGTTGACCAGGTCCAGCGCCTGCAGCGAGCCCGAAGTGATCAGGAGGTCATCGGCGCTGCAGTGCATGCCGGCATCACGCTTGAGCTTCACCGCAAGAAAATCGCGCAGCGCGCGATAACCCTGCGGTCCGCTGTTCAGACCGTAAGTCGACAGCGTGCGCCCCTCGCGCCGCAGCACCGCATCGGCCGCCGCGATCAGCCCGTCGAGCGGCAATGCATCCGGATCATTGTTGCCGCCGGTGAAATCGAATTTGACGCGACCGTTCCAGCGCGCAGCGGCGGGTGGCAGGCCGGCAGGCAGCAGCGGGGTGAAATCGAATGGGGCAGCGGGCATGGACTTCCTTTTGCGGAATAGTTATGGCACTGCAGGCCATCAGTGCCTGATGCTGTTGATTCTCGCGTACAAATCGCCTCCGGAAACTTCGGTGAATTTTTCGTGGCATCGGGCATCAGGTGGGGCGGGGATTAACGGCTTGACTCCGCAGACCTCCCCCACTTTCTTAAAGCATTGTTGCCCGTGCCCCGGCTTAACAAACGGTTACAAATAAAGGGGCAGCCCCGTTAGTTGACTCCAGCCGGATGGGGATAATATTGCAGCTGTGCCGGGCGGGCAGTGATTTCTGGATTGGCGGAGCGGCTGAATTAAACTTCTGATCGCGGTGATGATGTTGTTGATGGTGTGGAAATGACATGCGCCTTTACTCTTACTCTTGCTTTTACTGTCTGCTGACCCGGCTGCTTGCAGCACTGCTTGTGTCGGCTTGGGTGAGCACGGCTGCGGCTGCCGCTGCGCTGGGGCATGACGACGCCCGTCACCTGCTCAACCGCGCCGGACTGGGCGCGAGTATTGCCGAGGTCGAGGCCTATGCCCGGCTCACGCGCGCCCAGGCGACCGAGCGCCTGCTCGCGGTACGGGGTGGCGTCATCCCGCAACCCGAATGGGTGGAGGCGCCTTATTTCCCGCCGGGCCGTTTAAGCACGCTGGATGCCGAGGCGCGCACCCGCATGCAGAACGAGCGCATCGAACGCAGCATAGAACTGCAGGAGTGGTGGCTGCGGCAGATGCTGGTAACCCCGGATCCCCTGCGCGAACGCATGACCCTGTTCTGGCACAACCATTTTGTTTCCGGCATGCAGAAAGTGCTTTCGCCGCAGCTCATGTACCGGCAGAACGTGCTGCTGCGCGAACATGCGCTCGGCAATTTCCGCGAACTGCTGCATGCGGTGGCGCGCGATCCCGCGATGGTTAGATACCTCGACAGCGCCTTCAACCGCAAAGGCAATCCCAACGAGAATTTTGCGCGGGAACTGATGGAGCTGTTCACCCTGGGCGAAGGGCGCTACACCGAGCAGGATGTGAAAGAGGTGGCGCGGGCCTTCACCGGCTGGAGCATCAATCCGGAGTCCGGCGGCTTCGTGTTCAGGCCTGCACTGCATGATGACGGACCCAAGACCGTGCTGGGTCGCCAGGGCAATTTCGGCGGGGATGAAGTCCTCGACATCCTGCTCGAGCGCCCCGAGACGGCGACGCTCATCGCGGGCAAGCTGTGGCGCGAATTCGTGTCGCCGCAGCCCGCGCCCGCTGAAGTGGCGCGCATCGCCACTGCACTGCGCGACAGCGGCTACGACATCCGCGCGGCATTGCGCATGTTGTTCACCTCCGATGCGTTTTATGCGCCCGCGCATCGGGGCGTACTGGTCAAGTCGCCGGCTGATCTGGTGGTGGGTACGCTGCGCCAGTTTGAATTCGTGGTGCCCGACGAACTGCCATTCGTGCTGGCGATGGGCCAGTTCGGACAGGTGCTGTTCGCGCCGCCCAACGTCAAAGGCTGGCCCGGTGGCGAGCTGTGGATCAATGCCACCACACTGCTGCGGCGCAAGCAATTGCTCGATACCCTGTTCCAGGATCGCCTGGCCATGGGACCTGCGCGCATGGACATGGTTGCTGCGGCGGGAACACCGGCTGCAGCGCGCCAGGCCCGCGCGCGACAGGTCATGGGCCGGGTGCGTTTTGATGGCGAAGCCTGGCTGGCGCGCGTGAACGGCATGCCGCTGGAGCGCGTGGTGCTGGCCGTGGCGCCGGTGCATGCCGCGAGTGGTGCCGGCAACGGCATGGATTATCTGCGGGCACTGGTCCTCGACCCCGCGTATCAGGTCAAGTAGGCGACGGGAGGCCGATGATGAACAGACGCGGATTCATGGCGGCGGCAGGTGCAGCGGCTACCCTTGCGTGGCTGCCGCTGCCGGCCGGCACCGCCACGTTGCGCGGCGCTGAGCGCCTGCTGGTACTGATTGAATTGCAGGGCGGCAACGACGGATTCAATACCGTCATTCCTTATGCCGACGCCGAGTATTACCGGCTGCGGCCCGGCATCGCGATCCCGCGCGACCAGGTGCTGCAGATCGACGGGCGCAGTGGACTGCACCCCGAGTTGCTGCCGCTGATGGACCTGTGGCGCAGCGGCGAACTCGCGCTGGTGCAGAACGTGGGATATCCCCGTCCCAATCTCTCCCATTTCCGTTCCATCGAGATCTGGAATACCGCGGCAGGCAGCAGTGAGTATCTCAACGCCGGCTGGCTTACGCGAACATTTGCGGCAGTCCCCTTGCCGGCCGGCACTGCGGCCGACGGCGTGGTGGTGGGCGGCGCTGAACTGGGGCCACTGGCCGGCGTAACCAGCCGCGCAGTGACACTGGTCAACCCCGAGCAGTTTCTGCGGCAGTCGCGGCTGGCTTCACCCGGCATCGCGGCGGCGGCCAATCCTGCGCTGGCGCATGTGATGCGGGTGGAGCAGGCGGTGACTGACGCCGCGACACGGCTGCGCGCTGATCGTGCTTTTGCGACAGCGTTCCCCGCGAGCGGTTTCGGCAATGCCGTGCGCACCGCGGCGCAAGTTGCCGCTTCCGGTGCCGGAGTCCCGGTGATCAAGCTCGCACTCAACGGCTTTGACACCCACGTCGGCCAGATCGCGCGCCAGGCCCGCCTGCTCAAGGATCTGGCGGAAGGAATCGTCGCACTCAAAAGCGCCCTCACCGAACTCGGCTTGTGGGAATCCACGCTGGTCATGACCTATGCCGAGTTTGGCCGCCGGCCGCGGCAGAATCAAAGCGGCGGCACCGATCATGGCACCTCCAGTGTTCATATGGTTACAGGTGGCCGGGTGCGTGGCGGTTTCTACGGCGCAGCACCCGACCTCGGTCAACTCGACGCCACCGGCAACGTGCAGCATGCGATCGACTTCCGCGCACTGTATGCCACGGTACTCGAGCGCTGGTGGGGCATGGATTCAGCTGGCATATTGCGCGGCCGTTACGCGCCGCTTGATCTGATCCGGACATAAACGCGGACACGGGCTGCGGGCCAGCGAATCGAATGGTCAAGAAAAAATAGCCCCGGCAACTTCAGGCCCGGGGTGTTATGTTGCCGTTGCTGGGCATGCTTATTGCGTTGCTGAATACTTCTGAACCTGAAGGATCAACCATGACCCGACTCGCAACTTTCCTGATGGCATGCGGCGTTGCCGCCATCAGTTACGGCGCCATCGCCCAAACCTATCCCTCGCGGGCTGTGCGTGTTGTAGTGGCCTATCCCGCAGGCGGCAGCATTGACACCGTCGCGCGGCTGACTTCGCAGCGCTTTGCCCAGGCGCTGGGCCAGCAGTTTCCGGTAGAGAACCGCTCCGGTGCGGCAGGCATCATCGGAACCGAGAACGTGGTGCGTGCCGGGCCGGACGGCTACTCGCTGCTGATGGCCAGCGCCGCTGCCGTTTCATCCGCGCCCAGCATGTACGCCAAGCTGCCCTACGATCCCGTGCGCGACCTCGCACCGATTGTGCTGGTGGCCAACCAGCCGAATGTACTGCTGCTGCACCCCTCGGTGCCTTCGCGCAACCTCAAGGAGTTCATCGCGCTGGTCAAGGCCAACCCCGGCAAATTCAACTATGGCTCGTCAGGGATCGGCGCAACCCAGCACATGACTTCCGAACTCTTTGCAATGATGACAGGCACCAGGATCGTGCATGTGCCGTACCGTGGCGGTGCACCGGCGATGACCGACCTGATGACCGGGCAGATCGACTTCATGTTCACCCCGGCGCCAAACTCGATCGAGCAGGTCAAATCGGGACGGGTGCGCGGCATCGCCGTCACCAGCCTCAAGCGTTCCGGCGTGCTGCCTGAACTACCGACCATGGATGAATCCGGCCTCAAGGGCTTTGAACTGCTGGGCTGGATCGGCCTGATGGGCCCGGCCGGCACGCCGCCGGCGGTGATCAGCCGCCTCAACGGCGAAGTGCAGAAAATGTTCAGCGGCGACCTCAAGGCCAGACTCTTTGACCTCGGCCTTGATGTGGCCGGCGGCAGCCCGGAGCAGTTCGGTGAATTCATCAAAAAGGACATCGCGAAATACGCGAAAATCGTCCAGGCCGCAAAAATCCCGCCGCAGTAACCGCAATCACGGAGAACCCTGAATGACATTCGCCATTGCCGCGCGCTGCGCGGAAACCGGCAGCCTCGGCGTCGCCATCTCCACCCGCGCGCTGGCGGTCAGCTCGCGCTGTCCGTTCATCGCGCCCGGCCTCGGGCTGGTGGTCACCATGCAGCGCACCGATCCGCGCCTGGGCCCGCTGGGAATCAACCTGCTGCGGCTCGGCTATTCAGCGCAGAAAACACTCGACGAGATCGCTGCCAGCGACCCCGGCATCGAACACCGCCAGGTCTGCGTGATTGACCGCGACGGCAACGCCGCCGCGCGCACCGGCAAGAACCACCGCGTGTGGTCCGGCGCCTTTGTCGAAAAAGGCATGGTCGCGATGGGCAACAACCTGACCAGCGAAAAAACCGCCGCCGACATGCGCGACGCGTGGCACGCAAGCAAAGGTCGGCAGCTTGAAGAACGCCTGCTCACAGCTCTTGAAGCGGGGCGCGATGCCGGCGGCCAGAACGGCGGCCAGCACTCAGCGGGACTGCACTCCTATGACCGCGAGGTTTATGCCTACGTTGACCTGCGCGTGGATGAACACAGCGAACCCGTTGCCGAACTGCGCCGCATCTACGAAGTGCACAAACCACTGATCCCGTATTACTACGGCAGACCGGGGCAGCCGGACGATTTCGGTCGCGAAGAGGAATGGCTGGCGCGCCAGGCGAACGGGAAGTGAAGCGGTTATAGTCCAAAAGCAGAGGCGCCCGTGAGGGCGCCGTTTTTTTGGTGTATCTGGAACCTCGGCGTTTCGCGGATTTCGATCACGGGGTCAGAGCCATCCATGGTTTACACCGACGCAACCGGAAATCTTGGCTGAGGTTCATCGGGTCATTCTGGTGGATGTGACCTGCCCCCTTTAGCCATACCAATCATTTCGCAAGAAGCCCGGTTGCAAGGTTAAAGGAATCCTTCGTTGATGGGTAGAACTGCATCGGTAACGCGCTGCCGATGTAATGCGGCGAACTTGGCCGGCGGCATTCGACGGCAACTGCTGTGCGGCCTG